>Ga0208012_1000001_pt1 | contig 214028 bp, 244 predicted proteins | sample 15BtaG_FD_184090 | JGI IMG/M metagenome (GOLD analysis project Ga0208012, IMG submission 184090) | Marine viral communities from the Subarctic Pacific Ocean - 15B_ETSP_OMZ_AT15312_CsCl metaG (SPAdes) (version 2) | ecosystem: Environmental > Aquatic > Marine > Oceanic | place: Pacific Ocean... | reverse complement strand
ATATGGATATAAGAAGTGGCTCCTCAATGGAGAGCCTCACCGAGAAGATGGTCCCGCTGTTGAGTATGCCGATGGAAATAAGTTTTGGTACCTCAATGGAAAGCGACACCGAGAAGATGGTCCTGCTATTGAGTATGCCAATGGAAATAAGGGATGGTACCTCAATGGAGAGCTTCACCGAGAAGATGGTCCCGCTGCTGAGTATAACAATGGAACTAAGTATTGGTATCTCAATGGAAAGATCCACCGTGAAGATGGTCCCGCTGCTGAGTGGTCCGATGGAACTAAGAAGTGGTTCCTCAATGGAGAGTCATTCTCCAAAGAGGAATGGTTTGAGCAGCTAACCGAAGAGCAGCAGGAGAAGGTGCTTTTTAACTCAGAGGTTATGGTTTAAGAGAAATGACAAAGGCTATCTGCAAAACCTGTCCCGATGGAACTAAGCGTTGGTTCCTTAATGAAGAGGAATTAACCGAAGCAGAGTTTCTTTCGGCGGTTTAGCCAAAACTCTCTCACAACAAAGCAAGCAGGAGGAAAGTGAATGCGCCCCGAAGAAGTCCCAATTTACCTAAGCTTCTTGTTTGCGTTTATCATAATCGGATGGGTCGCTCTTATTTTAATTATGACTTTCATTGTTTGAAGAAGAGCTTGTTGGAGAGGTTCTCTTTGGAATATCTACCGCATTCAGTTGATCATTATCCAGCTCCCAATGACAGTTGCGGCAGAGAATCAAAATGTTTTCGGGGCTGTTAATTTCGCCAAGAAGCGCGGAGTCTGGGAATGATGTTATCGCTTTGATGTGGCAGAACTCTATATGTTTTGAGTAACCGCAATTTTGGCATGGGTGAGACTTTAGTTCCTTATTCCAAGAGCGTGCGAAGTTCCTGACATAAGAGTTTTCCCAAGATGGATGTTTGTTCTGGATGGATGCGTTGAGCTGAAAGGAGCCAATAGACTCTTTCCTTATAGAGCCCAGGTATTCTTCTCGCTTTAAAGCACAGTCTTTGCATATTTTCTTTGACCGATGAGAGCTTGTTTTGATGGAATAGGTCTTAGAACATCGGTTGCAGCTTCGTTGTTTAGGAGGATTCCTTTGCCTGCCACGATTATTCATCGTAGTAGCACACGAACGAGAGCAATAGTGCTTTCCGGATTTTGAACGATTTATTGCTGAATTGCTTTTCTCGAAAGAATTTTGACATTGGTTGCATTTGATTAGCATAATGTTTCCTGTAGTAATATGGTTAAGTACCCGTAGCTCAGTTGGATAGAGCACAAAACTTCTAATTTTGGGGTCCCTGGTTCGAGCCCAGGCGGGTATGCCATACTACACTTAAATAATAGAAACCGAACCTGTAACTTATAAATAGTTGCTGCTTACCCTTCCAATGTCACTATTTTTGGTCCTCGTTCGAATCGAGGTAGACCTGCCAATTTCGTTATTAAAGAGAAAAGCAATAATGCTAAAATTTATAGATATATTATTGCTATTTAAGCGTAAGAAAAAGCCTATCTGCAAAACTAATTCCAATGGAGCCAAAGAGTGGTATCTCAATGGAAAGCTTCACCGAGAAGATGGTCCCGCTGTTGAGAATTCATATGGATATAAGAAGTGGCTCCTCAATGGAGAGCCTCACCGAGAAGATGGTCCCGCTATTGAGTATCCCGATGGAGCCAAAGAATGGTTCCTCAATGGAAAGTATCACCGAGAAGATGGCCCCGCTTATGAGGGTTCCAATGGAACCAAAGAGTGGTGGCTCAATGGAAAGCTTCACCGAGAAGATGGTCCCGCTATTGAGCGTGCCAATGGAACTAAGACTTGGTACCTCAATGGAGAGCTTCATCGAGAAGATGGTCCCGCTATTGAGCGTGCCAATGGAACTAAGCATTGGTACCTCAATGGAGAGCTTCATCGAGAAGATGGTCCCGCTTATGATGGTTCCGATGGAGCTAAAGAGTGGTGGCTCAATGATAAGTCATTCTCTAAAGAGGAATGGTTTGAGCAGCTAACCGAAGAACAGCAGGAGAAGCTTCTGTTTAGCTCAGAAGTTATGGGTTAGCCTAATAGGATATGGATATTACTTTTCTTCCGATGCGCTGAAGAAAGCATATATAAAAATTTTTATTGATAAAAGGGCTTGCGCAACTATTCATATTATAGAAATAACATAGAGAGGTGACCGAGAGGCCGATGGTGCTCGCCTGGAAAGCGAGTGTAGGGAAACCTACCGAGGGTTCGAATCCCTCCTTCTCTGAGCGAACAAATCTGATCGCTTCCACGCAGCGTTCGCTGGAAACGGGTAATGCCGGCTAGGAATCAGATGACTTTAAGATTAAAAAATAATTCTTTTAAAAACTTTATCAAAAAGCTTTTTTCAAGTCGTGAGAGAACTATGTACCTTACAACAAAATTTTACTTTAAAGGTCCCATTTGCAACTGTCTAGAGGCTAATATGGCTTGGAAAATAGACACAAGGCAGAATGTTACATTTTTCTGTAAAACATGTAATGTTTCTTTGGTCATACCCGCAGAGCAGTGGTCGGCTAACTTTATCCTTGAAACGCCTTATCCGGGCAAGATGCCCGCTGAGAAGAAGGCTTCCAAAGAAAAGAGAGGTCTTCCGCCTGGAGTAACAGTTATTCTAGGCGGAAAAGGCGACTAAGCTTTTGTGAAAACTTTAATTCTTTAAAAAGAAATTTTTTCTGGACAGTTGTGTTGTCCAGATTATTATTTGAAAATAATAGATTTAAGTTTAAGTGGAAATTTCTCCATTTAAGCTTATTAACTCTAAGCTAAGGAGCTTTCAATGTCTGATGCAAAAACACATGTAAATGTCGGAACCATTGGTCACGTTGACCATGGAAAGACAACTCTAACGGCCGCAATTACTGCCGTACAAGCCTCAAGGGTAGGCGGAGCCGCCGTAGCCTTTGAAAACATCGATAAGGCTCCAGAGGAGCGCGAGAGAGGTATTACGATTAGCACCTCTCATGTAGAGTATGAGACTGATAATCGTCATTATGCTCATATCGATTGTCCTGGCCACGCTGATTATATTAAGAATATGATTACTGGCGCTGCTCAAATGGATGGAGCGATTCTTCTTGTTGATGGATCTCAGGGACCTCAGAAACAAACTCTTGAACACATCCTTCTTGCTCAGCAAGTTGGAGTGAAATATATGGTCGTCTTCATCAATAAGGTTGATGCCTGCGATGACGAAGAACTTCTAGAGCTTGTAGAGATGGAGATCACAGAACAGCTTGAAGACCGAGGATATACAAATACTCCCATTGTTCGTGGCTCTGCTTTGCTTGCGCTAAATGCTGTCACGGGAGGCTCTCCTGACTCTGACGATACAAAGTGTATTGATCAACTTATGGAAGCTTTGGATTCACATATTCCTGATCCAGTGCGAGACCTTGCGGGACCATTTATGATGCCTATTGAGGACGTCTTTACTATTACTGGCCGAGGAACCGTGGTAACAGGGCGCGTTGACCGTGGTTCAGTTACTTCCGGAGAAGAGGTAGAGATCGTGGGGCTTACCAGTGGTGACGACCTAAGAAAGGTTGTAGTTACCGGAACTCAAGCTTTCCGTCGTGATATTCCTGCGGCAGAAGCAGGAATGAATGTGGGTATTCTTCTTCGTGGCGTTAAGCGTGATGAGGTTCAGAGAGGACAAGTTCTCGCAAAGCCAAATAGCATTAAGCCCCATGGCAATGGCACTGCAGAGTTTTATGCTCTAACGACAGAAGAGGGTGGCCGAAATAAGCCTTTCGTTTCTGGGTATAAACCTCAGTTCTTCTTCGGAACAACTGATGTAACTGGAACAATTACAGTCCAGTCAGAAACTGGACAGGTTGCTCCCGGTGATCGTTCTACGATTTCTTTTAATCTGATGAAAGCCGTAGGCGTAGAGGCCGGAATGCGCTTTGCAGTCAGAGAGGGAAGTCGAACGGTTGGCGCTGGAGTGGTTATTTCCGTAGAGTAAAATGATGGCGGGAGAGCTTAGGCTCTCCCGCCCCTGGAGGTTTCGATGCAATATACATTTAGAATTCCAATTGGCGACTGGTCAGATGATGGACATGGAAAGTGCGACTGGTTCACGATTATTTCCAATAAACCCGTAGAAGAAGTTCGCGAAATCCACTTTCAAAGCAAAGAAGTTTTTGACGTTGAGAGAGTCTGCTCTGATTATGAAGAAAACACTTTTCATGGCAGTCGCCCGGAGTGGGCAGAAGAGTTTTTCGATAAGGGCGGATATCTTATCGAAGGAACTGAGGGCTTATGTCAGCTTTGGATTTGCACTCTGATGAAGACTGATCTAACCCTTAGTCTTTCAATTTCAAGAGACATGCCAATGCTACCTTTTTATGGGAGAGATAAAGAAAGAAGGCACATTCCACATGTTGGCTATGGACTCTTCTGGTAATGACAAAAGTTTATAAGATTCGGAATAAAACAACTGGTCTGTTTTCTGACGGAGGAACCTATCCTCAGTGGAAGAAAAATGGAAAAGCTTATCGTTCAAAAGCCGCCATTACAAACTGGTTAAACAAATCTACTTTTTCAGGCAGCAAACATCGCTTTGCAGATTGTGAAATTGTAGAATATTCATTGATTATTACTGATATATTTGACTTGGGCCTCTGAGCGAGGAAACTCTTGAGGTCTTCCCGGCTACATAATTTGTAATATGCTTCTGCCCTGTACTATATCAAGTTGAGCGGAGGCGCCGGACATACGGCTAACCTTACTGCTTGAATGACACGGGCTCATGGTGAAAGGGATATCATAGGGGCCTCCTAAGCCTTTGTTCCTGGTTCGAATCCGGGTGAGCCTGCCATTCAGCATCTTCATAAGATGCAATCCTCGATAGCTTCTATCGACCATTATTTTGTAATAGCCCTCGCAATATGCAGGGCAGCTAAGTTGACTCGAAAGAACCTAGCAGCTAGGCTGGCCCTTTCTGCGGCCAATATATTTCAGCGAAAAACCTAGTAGACCTCGACGCTTATAGCGGCTTGGACTATCGCTATGCAGAGCGAAGTCGGGGCAAGAACATTAATGAAAAGGCCTACCCTAAAAACGCATCCTAATGGAACCAAAGAGTGGTCTATTGGAGGAAGGCTTCATCGAGAAGATGGTCCCGCTATTGAATATTCCAATGGAGCCAAAGCCTGGTATCTACATGAAGAATGTCACCGAGAAGATGGTCCCGCTGTTGAGTATGCCAGTGGAGACAAAGAGTGGTTCCTCAATGGAAAGCTTCACCGAGAAGATGGTCCCGCTGTTGAGCGTGCCGATGGAACCAAGAGGTGGTATCTCAATGATAAGCGTTTCTCCAAAGGGGAATGGTTTGAACAGCTAACCGAAGAGCAGCAGGAGAGGGTTCTGTTTAACTCAGAAGTTATGGTCTAGGAGCATAAGATGAATTATAGGATTAAAGCACATATCCCCCCTTCAATTGAGTGGAAAGTAGTTTCATATCATAGATGGATGTGGCTGGCAAAGTTAGAGGCTTGGAGGCTAACTCACTGCAATTCTCTAGCAGGTGTAATTATTGAGGTTAAAAACTAAGATGGCTGACAGCAAATCCGAAGAAGACGAACTTAATAGACTTCGCAGAAAGTTTCGGGAATTTTCCGACTCTATTCGCAATGCCGCAGGTTGCCATGCAAGCATGGGTGCGCTCCCTTCTCTTCTTAGTGATCGCGTAGCAGACCTAAGAGCCGGGCGCGATAATGCGGTAGAAAGCCTTGAGGTCGTCTCTGAGGCTCTAAGGGAAACGATTAAGGCTCTGCGCGTCCGACTTCCAGATAATGAGCTTTCGGATAAAAGGCTCGCAGAATGGGAGGCGGCTTTGAGCAAGGGGCTGTGCAAAAGCAAGCAGAATAAGAGGTAGCTCATGTACAAGATTGTAATTAATTATGAAACTGGAGATAGCTTTCGAAGCGAATCTGCCTCTTATATTTTAAAGTGCTCTACTCTTGAGATTGCAAAAGAAAATCTAAAGCGAATCAAAGAGCACTGGGCCTATTATTCTTGGGCTGAAGATGATCGCAGAGGATGGGCAGAAGGCCCGAAGCCAAAAATTCCATCGGGAACTAAAATCGAAGACCACTATGGTTCTCCTCGATTCTGCCTGAGCCTAGCTACAGAAAAAGATGAGTGGCTTATGCGAGTTCCGCCTTGGTGTGGGTACTTCGAAACTCTGCATGATGCCACAATTGAGCCAGATGAGAATATTGATTCTGATATGAAGTTTTCTGTTAGGAAATGGTGATGGACGCCAATATCATAGTCCCTGTAGTTGTATTTGCCTATGTTGCCGTGGGAGCTATTACTCTGGGGTTCCTTCGTGGGCTTCAGGTTTTTGCGGACGGCGAAAAAGAAATGTTCTTCTTTGTTATTGCGGCTTGGCCGGCCGCTTGGGTTGGACTCCTTATGTGGGCCATGTTTATAGCAGGTAGGAATATCGGAAAGTTTTTCCGAGGATAATCATAACTTAAAAGGTGTAACTCAAATGTTGATTCGACCAAACATTGTCCTCATGTTCGCGGAACTTAATGCGGAATATTTTGATAATAAGATTCCGGCCGGCCTGCCGATTGTGTGGAACACTCGCATGACTACCACGGCAGGTTATTGTCGATATAAGCGCGTCGGCTATGGAATTACTCCGTCCAAAATTGACCTTTCGGATAAGCTCTTCCGAACAATGGATTATAATGAGACAGAGATTCGAGAGACTCTGATTCATGAAATGGTTCACGCCTATCTGGCCGAAACCGCAAACATCCGTGGTCATGGATGGCAGTTTCAGTCTATGATGGACAAGATTACAGGAGTCAGAAAGAACCATCGTTGTCACAGTTATGACACGAGCACGATTCGTCGTAAGCAGGAAAAGAAGATTCACTGCGAATGTTTGCGATGTGGTTACACATATAATAAGGCACGAATGCCTAAGCACGCTGCCTATGGAAAGTATACACATCGGAATTGTGGTGGAGAAGTCATCTTCACTAAGACCGAAAACTCCCCCGAGGGAACTATCTCTATCTTTTAGAGAGGACAGGCAAAATGACAGAATATTCGACTGTAACTTATGATATTAAAATCAACTCTGAGTCAAAAGGAGTGTATCTGCTTCTTGCCAACGGAGACAATGGAGTTAGGGTTAATCTGAAGAAAGATAATGTTCGGGTTTTCGTAGGAGACTTTAGAAGCGGCGGGGATGTTTTTAATGGCGGAACGGTAGATTTTCTATATAAATATAAGACACTTCATGGCAGCGGTTCTTGCGATAATGGACTATGGAAAGCCGTTCTTGAAAAGGCAGCAGGGATTGTAAAGAAAGCTGGCTGCGCTAGTAAGAATGACTTTTATGTTGAGCAAGGAGGAACTACTCTTAGGATTGCTAAAAACAAAGCTGACCGCGTAACTATTAGTCTTTCTGATAAAAGTGGGAATATCCTTACTCATAAGTTGTCAAATCAGAATTTGGCGATTCTTACTAAGCATCTAAGAACTTTTCGAGAGAGAGCTAAAGGCAACAGCCTAGTCGTAATTTGATGGCAATAATTTCTTTTATTATAGGAATCGTTATTGGTTTGGTTGCCGGAATAATGCTAACTATCGTTTATGTAATAAAAACCTTTTCTAAATAAAATAAAAACCTTTTCTAAATAATAGGAGTCTAAATGCGTTGCGAAATTGTATCCACTGATGGTCTTCGGAATTCAAAGTTTGTATGTCCTTGTTGCGATGAGAGCGTTGTAGTTGGTGCTGCTCCACAATATTTAACTGGAACTGAGTTTCCTTGTACCGAATGTTTTCAGCCGCTAAAGTGTCTGGAGCATGGCGGGCTATACGTAATTATCTCCGCTTCTAAACAATTTGTTCTTTCTTTATCTCAACTAGCCGAAGATAGTCGGCAGAATCCTGATGATGAATATCATTATTGAGACGGAATATCAAATAGTCTCTTTTGGAAGTTATGGCTTAATGTCAAAGCCTATCTGCAAAACTGATTCCAGTGGAGTCAAAGAGTGGTATTTCAATGAAAAGCTTCATCGAGAAGATGGTCCTGCTTATGAGGCTTCCAATGGAGCTAAGGCTTGGTTCCTCAACGGAAAGTATCACCGAGAAGATGGTCCTGCCATTGAGTATGCCGATGGAGAAAAGTGTTGGCTCCTAAATGGAGTCCTTCACCGAGAAGATGGTCCTGCTGTTGAGTATGCCGATGGAGAAAAGCGTTGGCTCCTAAACGGAACCCTTCATCGAGAAGATGGTCCCGCTGTTGAGTGTGCCAATGGAGACAAATATTGGTTCCTCAATGGAAAAGAACTTTTCAAAGAGGAATGGTTTGAGAAGCTAACCGAAGCGCAACAGGAGAAGCTTCTATTTAATTCAGAAGTTATGACTTCGAACTTATGATTGCTAAATTAAACACAGGAGAATTATAATGGATTTACTTAATTGTCCACATTGTAGCCAGTCTCTAATTCATAGTGAAATTCCAGAAGATAAGCGCTGCAACGATAATTGTGATCGTGCCAATTCTGATTATGACTCTGAATGCTGGAAGAATCACATATATGGAAAGGGGAAATATTTCCTCAAAACTGTGGGAATGGAAATTCCTAGAGTTTATGATGGGATTCTATATTGGATCTGCCCAGCCTGTGATGGAACATGGCATCGCTGGGAAGAGGGTACTGTAATGCGAGAAAAAGCTCAGAAATATTTAGACAGCCTATAGTGAAAATCTTCAGCCTTTGGCCAGCTTTATTGTTTTGCCTCTATTAAATCTGCTATTTTTTCAGCATAAAGCCTACCTGCAAAATTGCAGGTAGGCTTTTGTCGTTATAAACGAAAGAGCCCTGCCTCTAGGGACTTATTGATTATTGGAAATATAGATGATTAAGCAACTAATAGAGATTTCAACTATGCTAGACGATAAGGGCCTTGCCTCTGAGGCCGATAGTTTGGACTGTCTTATTGAAAAGCTAGCAAACCAGGACTATCATTTTGGATTTAACCCTGATGAAATGGCTGATTTTTTAGAACCAAAACAAACAGAAGGAGCCTTGCCCGTAGAGGCTGGCGCAGCAACAAGGGAAGAGAAAATCTCCAATGCCATCTTAGGCATTCGTGAATCAATTGACTCAACTTTAGAGCAGAAAGCATCTTTAGAAGGATTGCTTCTATATGTTTATGAGCAGATTAGACCATTTCTCAAGGAAGAAATTTCTTAGGGCAAATGTTCAAAAGTTCTGCTATAGCAAAAGTCTCCTCTCTTATTGGATGGCTCGAGAAACAAGGGCATAATGAAGAGGCACTCTCCCTCGAAAGGGAGCAAGATTCCTACCTCCTACCGGACAAGCTTCCGCAAGACTTTCGCGTCTGGCTGAGAAGGAGGCTTGTTGCGAATCAAGATCCAATTATTGACCCCAGACTATCAATAAAAAATCAAATGATAAGAGTAGCTATAGTGTTAAGGAGCAATCCACATAGATTTACAAGACACTATTTCGAGTGGAAGGAGGAGGCTTTGAAAAATATCAATAAGCCTTTAGGCTCTGTCGTAGAAACAGCGCCCTCTGAGAAAGTCCGGCAACTCAGGCTATTCTGAAAATCCAACAAACAAGCAAATTCCTGAGCGGCACCCCGCCGCATCGGGGCAAAAAGATCACAGAACGGATTCCCTGTAGAAGCATGGCGACTATAGCTACCTAGATCCACCTTGTGTTCCGCGCTCATATCGCAGCCGTGTTTCCGATAGCTTATGAACGGCATCTATTGCATCCTGCGGAGTGGAGAACTCGCATCTTTCAAATAAATCCGCCAATCCGACCCACTCATAATCTTCGTGTTCTGAATTCAAAAGGACAGAAGAGACTGGAACGCTTGCCATAAAGTAATAGGTTTCCTTCCCTCTTGTAGACTTTGCTGCCAAAAAGACCAGCGAATCCTTTAGAACCTTTATTCCAGTTTCTTCAAAAAGCTCTCTCGTTCCAGTCTCTTCTGGAGCTTCTCCGCTCTCTGCCTTTCCTCCGGGCAACCCCCAGGATCTTGCTATGTTCTTGTCTGTTGCGGTCTTCTTTAGCAACAGATATTGGTCAACACTATCTTTGACGACGATTAATGTGGCATAAAACATGAGTCGAGTCCTCCTACTTGATAGAGCTTGTTTGTTACGACTTAGCTCAGAGAGGCGTTTCGCCTCCTGTGGTTGCCTGAAAAATGCAGCTTTAGGTTTTCGTAATCCGGTTCGGCCCTGCTCTATATCAACGCGAAGGCCGAGGTCCGCCTATCAGATGTGTCTTCTCAGATTTAACTAATAATTAATAGTAGATCATCTTACAGGCAATAGCTACCTGCATATTGTGGTTTTGCAAAATGCCAGATCCACTATATCATTAATTTGCTTTGCCCAAACACTGTTCTGAATTGGATAAAAATAATGAAAAAAGAATCAAGAAAATCTGTGGCTGCATATCTTATTTTAGAGAAGGGAGTTGTGGCTCTTACAAAGGCGTTAGAAACTCCTGAGCTTTATGAGTGGAGCGCAAAAGATATTACTGCCTTAGAAAATGTAGTTAAAAATCTTCGCTTGACACTACTAGAAATGCCATTAGGTGGCTTTTTAAAGGATCGAGTTGTAAGTCCAGGCCCAAAGACAACAGAAAAGGATATGAGATTGCGCCCACTGAGGTCTCGCTCTTATTACGTTGCTGAAAACATAGACGGAACTTACGATATCACCAATGGAAATGGTGGCGAAAAAATCAGGTCCTCTTATTCCGAAGGCAAAACAAAGGGCTTCTTGCTAATAAACAATCCAGATCATCCGTTTTTGCTTAGCGATAAGCCAAACAACAGGAGGAGTCGCTCTTTGGAGCGTAATCCTCAAACGTTTGAGGGATCTGCTATGTTTTCCGAGCATATCTCTTCGGCTCCACACAAGGAGGCTGGCCTCTCTTCTTTGGAACTCAATAGTTCAGCTTCAATTATTGAGACTAATTTTTTGTCTAAAACCTCATTGGACTTTTCTATAAATAAAAATAGAGACTCTTTTATCTACGCGCATGAGCGTGTGTATAGAAAAGGAATAAGGCCACAACTCAAAGAGGATATCGGCTTTAACAACTTGGAAGATAATGTCATTGACCCCGAAGGAGGTGACGAGTGAGCACGTTGCCAAGATTTGACTATCTAGCCTCCAATTCTTATGAGGCATTAGAATATTATAGAAACAGAATTACCCAGCTAATTAGCAGTGGGTGGAGCTGGAGTGGCCTATATAACGATTTAGGCTGGGGCATTCATGTTCCATTGGTTTGTGACGGAGTAGAATATGATTCTGTTTACGTTTTGGACAGAGGAAAGGGTCATCTTAAGCGGTGGCTAACTTCGGCTGAAAGAAATTTTGTAACTATTTCTTCTTGCGAAAGAATGTACGAGTGGCTTAAGCAGGCCGGGATATCCTTTGCCTGCATAGAAACTCCTCATCTTTTTGACTCAGCATATCAGGAAGTAGAAGCGTTTTACGGAAACAAGAGGGCTAAGCGTTCAAACACGTTTTACATGAACCATATTGACGAGGGACTATATATCCTTAATCGAATTGGAGCATCACATAGCGCGAAGCAAGCGTTCTGCCTGCATCCTATCGTCCAAGACGATGAAGCTTTGGCGGGTAGTTTGCATCAACTTTTAAATCCAAATATAAGTAGAGAGGCAGCCTTGCTGGCCTTAGAGTATAGGAACATTGCAAACGCCTACCTTTCGAAGCGAATGATTAATTCAATTGAGGAAATCAGGTTGTCTCCGCTAGAGGACGTTAATCATATGCTGATTGCAGATAAGATTCAGAACAGAAAAGACTTTGAAACTTACCATCTTGGCATCGCTCATAACTCAGATAGTTTGGATGGCTATTTTCAAAACTGGTTTGCGGCATTAAACATTTCAAATGATTTTTATTCTAAAATAAAGAGTGAAATTAACACTAAAGCAGGGAGGCTGAATGGTTCCAGATAATATTTTTTCCGAAGAAGAATTTATTTTCGCTGCCGCACAGCGATTAGACATTGATATGGAAGACATTGAGGCTTATTCTACGGTGGAGTTAGTTACATCTGTTGCAATGGATATTTATCTATATGGAGTAGAAGAAGGAGACTCTCTTGATCAAAACTGTCAGAGGCTCCTATCGAGACTTTTGGATGGACACCCCTTGTCTTTCGAAAGGGACAGTCTGGATCCAACATTACATTAGCACAGTCCTGCGGGACTTGTTTTTAAAAAAGGGCTGCCAACTTGGCAGCCCTTTTTTATTTATAGTCTATTAATTTTAAACATTTTACTGTGAACAAAACTCTATATAAGTTATGCACTTTTCTTAAAAGAAATTCTTTTGAAAAATTAGCCGAATCAATTGAATACCTGCAGAGAGAGGCCGATTCAATTGATGAAGACTGGGATATAGAAGCAGAAGAAAAGATGCTTTCTTCTGACCCTCAAGATATAGATAAGCTAATCAGAGAGACTAGTCCACGCAAAGGCTGGAGCCTACCAGACGAGGAACCCTTTTTAGAAAGCGATTCTCTTAAAAATGAGTTCGCTTGGATTAATGACGACTTGTATCAGGCCCGACAGATAAGCAAAAGCTTCTCTCCAGAGCTTATTACTCAAGAATTTGTTACAGCCTTTAAATCTGCATCGGATGGCAGGCAGCCAAAATATATTGGAGCAGGTGTTTATGGAGCCGTTTGGGACGTTGGAAACAATAGATATTTAAAAATATATGCAGCAGGAAATGAGGAACTTTTTACGAAGCTCGTTAGAGATCTCGTCTTCGACCAATCGCCTTATGCCGAGCATGAGCTTATGATTTTTTCTTCTGGAAAGTTTAAGAAGCCAGTTGGGCCGTATGACTACCAGAAGAACTGGAAGTTCATGGAAAAGCTCGTCGGCTTTGCTGCCCTTCAAGAGTCCGACCAAGAACTCGCAGAATACTTTAAGGTTTTTACCTCAGAAATTCGCAGCATTATAGCAGAGCTCAAATATGGTGACGAAGAAGAGGCACTACTCTTTAATGAGCTAAAAAGAAGAATAAGGATTATTAACAAAGATTTTAGTCCAGAGTTTCGGCCAAATATTCTAAAAGAAGCGGAGTCTATCAAGGCGATTTCTAATATCTCAAAAAAAATATTAAAAGATTCACTCGCTGCCAAAAAGAGCAGACAGGGTCTGCTTTATATTGATATAATGACTAATAGCTTTGATCTTGATAAGAAATGGGCGTCAAAGCTTATTGCTCACATGGTGGTCCTAGCGTTAACTCAGAGGATCGACACGCATATACACAATATAGGACTAAGGCCTTCTACTGGGACCTTTGTCTATTTCGATGCGTAAACCCTCTATGATTAAGTTGAAAAACCTACTTGGATGGCTAGACAGAGAGGGGCTTTTTGCGTCTGGTACATCTATTTATGATCTGATCAGTCAAGCCTCTCTGGAGAGGTTTCGGGAAAAGATTGATAAAGCTTCAAGAAATCGAGAAGAACCATTTGCTGATTGGTTTGGGAAAAGCGGAAGGGCCTACGTTCCCCTGATATCATCTCATGAACAAAAGATTGAGCTAATAAAATCTAACCACAGTCATCTCCTAGGAATGATGAATGATCTTGGCCTTAACTGGACAGCAGAAGATCTTGCGGCAGGAGTAAAAGATCGCTCCCATTTCAATGGAAAATTTGCGAGAGATATTTTGGCAGTGGCTTCTTTCCGAGAAGATTGGGAGACAGCACAGGCTCTTGGCTTGCCTGTAATTCCATTTGATGAGGCAAAAAAAGAAATCAAGAAGCTTTGGATTAATTTATGGAATTGGGAAAATATCTCAGCCGACACTATTAAGGAAAGCTTTCTTCAAGAAGCCTATGAGGTTGGCGGCCTTGAGGCTGACAATTGGGCGATTAATGTAAAAAGAAACATCAACTTTTTAATAAGTGAAGCTAAGGGCTATTTAAATTCTGGAATAAAAAAAGATCAGAACTCCATAATCATGGTACTAACCTCACGACCAGATGATATTGCCGGAATCTCAACCGACAGAAGGTGGCGCTCTTGTCTGAATCTAGATGACGGAGAAGAGCGCAGGGCTGTGTATTGTGAAATAGCAACGGGCGGCTTTGCCGCTTATCTTATAAAAGCTGACGACTTAGAGATAGAAGACCCTCTTGCTAGAGTGTTGGTAAGAAGATTTGACTCTTTATTCGGAAAATCTTATGCAGTTCCCGAAGAGAGCGTCTACTCTGACGGCAGAGACTTCCCTGCTTTTCTGCCAGCAATAAAGGCATGGCTAAAGGAGAAGCAGGGAGATATTCCTTTCGGAACATATTCTATGTCGGGAGGACGTTATTCTGACACCTTTGATGAAGAATATGAAAAGGAAGAAGAGGTTGCCTTAACTCCGGAAACTATTGTAGATAGGATCATAGATCCAAAGATAAATAAGGAAGACATAAAAAGCCATTGGATAGTTACAGATAAGCTCCATGAATATTGGGAAGATATCTTTGCCCCTGACTTGCTCAGCTTAGATATAGCTCATATTTCTCGTCCAAAGGGCTTTGCTCATCTTTCCGATGCGAAAGAGTGGATCGCAAAGCAAGATAGTGCAAAGTGGAAGAGTCAGATAGCTAAATTTATCATTGATCGAGCAAATCGGTATATAGCTTATGCGAACTCTGCCGGTGGCGCAGATAACCATACTATTTCTGAGTTAGAAGGGTTTGACTTAACAACTGAGGGATCTGACATCGCAGAGTGGACGATACCGCATTCTAACCATAAGAGGTGGAGCCTGAGGGAGATAACCGCAGAAGAGCAAGTTATGGCAAAGAAAAGAGCTGCAAAGTCTGGCGGTTTAAAGTGGATAGAGTCACATCTTACTTTATCAGATTCAAGTCTAAGGCGATGGATGAAGCAGAGCCCAAAAGAAACGATAAGGCTAAAGGAGTATCTAGAAAATAGCGCCAGGACTGAGATTTCGCTGAGATATCTGACGGAGAATGTAATTGATCATCTGATTAAGAATTTTCCTGCATTTTTTCCAGATGATCGGAATAAGAAGAATATAAAAAGCATTCACACATATACAACCGAGCTGGCGCATTACATAAAGAATCTTGACGCAGGAGAGGAAAGAGAAGGTTTAAAGGGGGAGGCTCTAGCTCTCCTGCGAGATATATATTCTGATAACGCAATTATTTCAGAATATCAGCCAAAAGATATAAGGCTCAAGGCCTCTCCCTTGAGCAGCAAAATTACATATTTCACCGCTCTATCTTCTGAGCTCAGCAAAGACCCTAAGATAAAGTCTATTCTTGAAAAAATCTTTGTCAATCTTTATCACAAAAACATCAACAAAGTAAATCGACCCAAAAAGTTAGAAAGAGATGTCATTGTCGCTTTGGATGCAATCCATGCAGATAGCCCTAGTACTGTCCAGATCTACAAGAGCTTGCTTGAGAATGCTTTAGAGGCTGATGACGGTGGAGAGACAGCTCTCTTTTCTTTATACTTCAATCTTTTAAAGCTCGGAGAAAACGGAAGACCCCTCATTCCGGTGCTGGAGTCCCTTTATAAATCGCTAAAGGCTAAAAAGAAGAAGTCAAAACGTGATGGCGGAGGCAGCGAATTATATATCACAAAGATATATAAAATTATAAAGAATATAAGAGAGGATAAGCCTCAGAAAAGAGCAGGTGAGCTAAGAAAAAATAACGAAGCAGAACTCCTGAATGAATTAGAGAGGTTGATCTAGGCTGGTCACGGGTCTCAAGAGGAATTTCCTACAAAGGGTTCGTTCGAAATAAGGGCAGCGGAACAAAGAGAAAGAGGATCTGCAGCTGACCGCTTTGTTGTAGTGCAGTGGTTGTTAGAATATATAGGGTAAATTTTTTGGCTGTCAACAAAAACTTTGCAAAAAATAAAAATTAATTTTTTTACTAATAAAACAAGGAAAAGATGGAGATAGAAGAATGACTTATTTAGCAGAGCTCGTAAGCCTAGCAAACGATTTGGATGAGAAGGGTCTATTGGCCGAGGCCAGTGCATTAGACAGGATAATCTCTAGAGCCTCAGAGGGTTCCTGGGAAGACGGACCTACAGACGATGAGCTTATGGCTATGGAGCATGGCGGCTTTGACCCTACAGAAGAAGATCGACAGGAAGGACTGAGAGAAAGGCTGACTCGCTTAAACTTAGAGCTTTCAATGTTCGGTGAGGCAATTTCTGATGGAAAGATGGAATCTGAAGACTGGACTGCTTTCTTGGAAATCAAGGAAGAGCTTTCTTCTCTGCTTGAGACTCTGGGCGACGAGAGCCTTCCTGAATCCGAAGAGGACTTCTCCTAGGCGATCTGAGGAGCCTGAGCCTTCGCTACAGCCGCTTTCCTCTGCTCGCAGTGTCCCCGGCAGCCTCTTCTGGGGCGATAACGCTTCTGCGGGCCGCTCAGGCGATCGTCCTGGCTCAATCATAAAAAAGGTAATATGAACCTGCCCTTCACTATATTTAGGTGAAGTTTTAAAAGGCGGGAAAACTGTCTGGGAACAGTAGCGGACTGTAAATCCGTGGCTTAATCGCGTTAAGGTTCGAATCCTTATTCCGCCACCATTAACTATGCAGGAAAGAGATATTGGGCTGAAGTGTGCTCCGTTCGTCTAGCGGTTAGGATCTCGGATTTTCATTCCGAAGAGAGGGTTTCGATTACCCTACGGAGTACCAACCACCTAAAATATAACCTTCTATAGAGCTGCCGAATGTGGCAGACTCTTTTTATTAATGATTTGTGCGGACATTTCGTGAGGCAGGCTTAGAATGATGAGGAAAATCAAGTGGTGGCTCGGAGGCTTTTTGCATAACTGCATCGCGCATCCTTTGATGCAGTTTCTTCCTAGAGAGTGGGGCAATCGTTTCCACGATTGGACCTTGAAGTTTTGGCCCTCATAGAAGACAGGTAAAGAGCAACAAAGGAAGAGCGATGAACAAAGTTGTTTATAACGCATGTTATGGTGGATTTGAGTTATCTCTGGCTGCAAACGAATGGCTAGAAGAGCATGGATATGAGGATTCCGATCCTAATCCAGAACACTATGAATGTTATCCAGAATATCGTTACAGTCGAATTGAACGTCATAATTTACTTTTGGTAAAGTGTGTAGAAGAGCTTGGAGAGGCAGCGAGTGGAAGCTGCGCAAATCTCGCTATTGCTGAAATCTATGGTACAGTTTATCGCATCGAGGAATATGATGGGCTTGAAACTGTTGTGGAAGCATATGATCAGGAGTGGATTTCTATATGAAGTTTAAAAGAGGAGCCTGGACAAATGAGTTGGTTGAAGAGTGGCTACCGCTTTGGGCTATGCTTTGGAACGAACATGGCGTAGAGTGGGAGTGGCAGATTCATGATGAATTCTTTATAGAGAAAAGGAGAGCATTGGGAGTTCTTTACGCACATCATATTGTTGATGTGTGGAGCAAAAACAATCCGATTCCCCTTCCTCCTTGGCCTGTTGTTCAAGATATGGCCGAGTTGATTTACTCGAAGGATAATCAGGATTTTTATTACGAACTTTACGATTTTTCTTATAAGCTAGTTCCGCCAGATGTCAGCGAATAGCAGTGGTTCGGTCTCAGCTAATGTGCTGGCCGTAATAGTCGCTATGTTTCTGGCTTTCCTTTTGGGCTGGAGTTATGCGTACAAGCATAATGAGGAAAAGGAACTTCCGTCACAGGAAACGTTTATGCCAGACGGGTGCATGTTAGACAATTCGCAACTAGAAAGACTTGAGGCAGATTTGCTGGTTGCCCAAAGGATAGCATGGGATTGGATTACAGTAGAGGCGCAATGTACTTGCAATAGCCCTTGGAGCAATAACGCTCCTTAGCATTAGGATTTAGAATGACTGAACAAGAGAAGTTTATTAAGCTTACAACTTTTGCTCTGGAAGAGCGTCTTGATCAAGAGGTTCTTGACGATCTTGTTCATCAGCTAAAGTCGATGGAAGCTTCCGACATTAATAACTCAGGGCAGACAAGCCAGCTTTCATATATTTGTAGTTGCCTAACTGCAAAAGAAATAGTTGCAGAACTGTGGGCTTCCAGAAGGGATTCCGTAGATGAAGATTAAGATAGATATATCAGGGAAGAATAACGCAGTTTTATCTCTTAGCGTTGACGAAGATGGCTCTGTGCGAATCACTGTCCTTGACGAAAAACAGGGAATGACGACCACTGTCTCTATGCGAGACCTAGAGACTGCATTGGATTCAATTCGAAACATTACTGACAGGGTTTCTTACTCTCAGTGTGGGAAGGGTTCGTGTTAAATGAGCTGGGCTAATAGGGCCATTGGGCTGCTTGCAGATGGCAGGGAAGCTACCATTAGGCCGCATGGCAACTCAATGAAACCAAAGGTGGAATCGGGAGCTACCGTTACTCTTCGGCCGATTGAAATTGAAGATTTAGAGGTTGGTGACATTGTGTTGTGCAAGGTGAAGGGCAACGTCTATCTGCACTTGGTGAAAGCACTTCAGGGTGGCCGAGCGCAAATCGGAAATAATAAGGGCGGAATTAATGGGTGGACTCGAACGGTCTATGGTAAGGCGGTTAAAATCGTTCAGCCCTGAATGACCATTCGACATGCTTGGGCCTCTGCTTAGTAACGCAATATGGCCGAATGAAAAGAGGAAGCTGTAATGAGAAAGACGTCGATAAAAAATCACAACCCTTCGGAGCGTAGAGACTGCGAGAGTCCATTTGCGGCCCATGTTATTGCCGAGGTTCGTGAATATCGAATAGTTGCTGTGCAATGCAAATATACGCCAAAGGATTTAGCGGAAAAAGATCCTCGTTCTCGATGGGCCTTCCATGTCGAAAGACGCGGCTGGAACAATTTAGGGGAGGCTGTTTGGGTTCAGGTTGACAATCAGACTGATAGTGAGCAGTGCCTTCTTTCCGCTCTATTCATAGCTTCGGGATTTTCCCCACCTGAGAGTGGCGAATGGGTTGATTTTGGCCGCATTAGGAACCTGCCTATTTGGTAGGTGGCTTTGGATGAGAGGCAAAATGACTGAAGATAAAGAGACCATCGAAATTTATGTTGAGCGTTACAATGCTTTGCTGAAAGCAGAAGCTTTTTTGGACGCTTTAATCGCTGCTGGCGTAGATAATTGGGAAGGCTCTGATTATGCCAGAGAAATTATGGAAGAACAAAAAGATGTTAGCCAGGCTTTTTGAGCAAGTTTATTTGGTTCAGATTAATTATAAGTCCGGAAATTCTGCAGAGTTCATCTTTGATAAGTTTGAGATTAAAGATGGAGGTCGATATTACGAATGGGCTTTGACTGATAAAAATCAAAAGATTTTGTCTCTCAATCTCGAAGAAATTGAGTCAGTCTTCAAGACAAAGACTTATCGCCGCTGGCAAGCATGGCTTTTGACGTAGGAGGATTAGGTGAAGGCCACAAAATCTAACATTGTTTATGTTGTAGATGAAAGCGGAGATTGGGAAGGCGTTTATGTCGATGGAGTTCTTAGGTGCGAAGACCACCAAATTCCGGCGAGATATCTCTTGAAGGCTATGGGGATAAAGTTCAGAGAGGTTGAAGCGTCTGTAGAAGATAGGCTTCCAAAGTACTTGGAGGACCTTTGAGTGTTGACGCCAGAAGACCATTGGAATATAGGAGCCATAGTACAAATGTTTGAGATAGAGCAAACTTTTGAAGGAGACTTGTCCTTGGTAACTGGAGCTACTATTGAGGAATATATTTCATTTCTCCGCCCAGAAGCGCAGAAAGTTGCACAAGAATTATTCAATGTACTTATGAGGTCCGAGACACCTTCGAAAGAAATACGGAGTTACATTGACACCTTCAGTGGATCTGTTTCCAAATTTTTAGGAAAGTAAGATGATTATCTTAAAGCTTGGAGACTCTCTTGAGAAAGGCGATGAAGTCTATACTTGGATAGACTCTGAGTGTTCAGAGATAAATTGGATTGAAATTTGTCAATGTCTAATCGGAAATCTTATAGACAAGAATCATGTTCCTGCTAGGCGAAGTGAGGCTCCTGCCTTGAGAAAGATGCAATGTGGATGTTTGGTTAAAAAGCATGGAAAGAGAACTCAAATGTCATCATGGGATATTGAAGAAGAGCGGTAAGCTTTCCCTTCTTTTGATTCTAGGACATTTGCTAATTCACGAAGTTCCGTTAATCATCTTAGGCTCTTGGGCCTTAGCGGAACATTGCACGCATCATCATGCCGAGGCGAAAGAGTAATATGAGCGATTCAATAGAAGATTCCTTTCTGCATAGTTGTGGCACGAAAAAGAGTTACAGCGAAAAATATGATGCTTATTTCTGTGGATTTTGCAACTTATGGCTTGAAGAGGATTGTAAAGAAGAGCTTTGCGTCTACTGTAGGGATAGGCCGGCCAAGCCGCTCCGACCGATTGGTGAATTTGATTATGTCTGATAAAAACTATCGCAAGCTTCGTGAGCTTAGGCCGAATCTTTATAGGAAGGCTATTGAGGTTGGGTTGTGCGTAACTTGCAGTCCTGCCTTTTATAGCTCCACTCAATTACAACAAGACGCGCTGCATTCTGCTGCTGCAAAGGCAGAGTCGCGAGCAGTAGAGCTTCTATTGGAGGCAATTGGATATTATGAGTAAGTTTCTGGAAAGAATAACGCCTTCATCGTCAACGAAGTGCCTCTGGTCTGGAGCCATGCTATACGCCTGCACTTGGTCTCTTTGGATGGATTATCATGGGAAAGAAGATGCTATTGCGAATCTTGAAGAACATTGGATTTCTTCAAGCATTACAGTTCCGCTTGCCATTGCTGGATTCCTTTTCTTTACGTTTGTTTATTTTAAAGAAAAGAGGAGTGAGCAGATTCTGTCTATTATAATGAGGAGTCTTTCCGGAAGGGAAAGGTCCTAGGATGAGGCTAGCTATTTCGAGGCTAAGAGAGTTTTTGCATGACCGTTCCCATTGATTGGCCGCGCAAGCATCCAAACGCTGTGATTCTCTCATTCGAAGGAAATGAGTGGGAGGTTGCTGTTGACGAAGAACGCTACTGGGTCACCCAGGGTTCTGCGGGAGATATTCTTTCAAATCTTTGTGATATAAAGATTACAGTAGGAAGAATTGACGGACTTCCGATTGACAGTCATTGGTTCGGAGTCTTTGTGGCTTTAAAGAAAGTAACAACTGGTCCGGAAACTGCCTGGAGGATGATCATTCCAACCGAAAGTGGAATGAGAGACAATCTTAACCACTACCACTTTGAGCTCCTATTGAAAGAAGAAGCGATGTCTGCATCTGGAGAGACTCGCAATGTGGCATGGGAAAACGAGAGTTGGAAGGAAGAATATGAATGATCGTTGCTTGGCTAAGAGAGAGACTCTGGCTTTTCTTCAGAAGAAGCTTCTTATGAAGACTGACGGAAAATATGTTCTTAATGAGTGCCCCGTACTACGGGGTGGTGTTGATTGGGAAGTTGAATAGAGGCAATATGTATAAGAAGACTTTTCGAGAGAGGCTTGATCACTACTCTATCATAGAGGGTAACTATTACAATCTATTAAGTGGCGATGGAGATATGTCGCCTGAGAAAAGACTTGAGCGATTAAGGCTTCTTTCTGAGCTTCAAAAAGACGCTTTGATGAATATTCTTCAGGATGGAATAGCAAAGCTCAGGGCTTTGGAGGTACAGGCTTCTGAGTGGGAGCGTAAGTGCAAAAAGCTTAAGGAGCGCAAAGATGACTCTTAAAAGAAGATTACGATATTTTCCGATACCAATTCCAGTATTTAACCTTTTTGAGAAAAATACCTTGGAAAAAGGTTGGGACCTTTTTTCTTTTGGAATAGTTTTCGCGAGATTTAAGGTGGGTAGGCATCCGGCTTTTTCCATTGGTTGGGGCTGGAGTGAGTCGACGCCAATTCGTCCGTGGCCGACGCTAACTGAGATTCCAACTGGATGCTCAGACTTTGCTGTTTGTGTTGCATGATTTGGATTCTGTTTTTCATGGGGAATTGCAACAGATGAGGGGCTGCAAGAGCTTAAAGAGAGGGAGGATTCTCAATGAATATTGGCGATAGAATGAAAGATTATGAGAGTCGCAGTAACTTTATGTTGCAGCGAAAACTTCCAGTCATAGCGAGACTTGACGGCAAAGCCTTTCATACACTTACTCGCAATCTTGATAGGCCTTTTGATGAAAATTTTCACAAGTGTATGGTTGCAGCAACAGTTGCTCTCTGCGGACAAATTCAGGGCTGTCAAATTGGCTATACTCAATCAGACGAAATAACTCTTCTGCTAACTGACTGGAAGACTTATAATACAGATGCATGGTTTGGCTATAGAGTTCAGAAGATGTGTAGTGTTTCCGCTTCGATTGCTTCCGTTGCTTTTGCTGCTGCATGGCGAAGAAATTTTGGAGTGATAAGTTCGCCCCCGGCATATTTTGATGCTCGTTTCTGGAACATTACTTCAGATGAAGTTAACAATGTGTTTCTTTGGCGCCAGCGTGATGCAGAGAAAAATAGCATTACAGGCTTAGCTCAGGCATATTTCTCGCATAAAGAGTTGCATGGAATGAATGGGTCAGATAAGCAGGATATGTTGATGAGCCTAAACCCTCCTGTCAATTGGAATGACATTGCCACTTGGAAGAAGCGTGGCTCTGCAATCGTAAAGACTTCGTATGAAAAGAATGGAGCGCAGAGGACTCGCTGGGAAGAGGATCCGGAGACTCCTATCTTCAGCAAAGATACTAAATATGTCAATCAATATTTGATTAGATAGAAGGATTTATGTCTGTAAAAAGTTTAAAGAAAATTCTCAAGATTTATGAGGCATTCCTTCCTAGGGCCATTATCTCCCTGGGCAGACTTCCGTTTGTTGATCTCAGCCAACTGGACGAAGGAGAGCAAGGTTTGCTTGTTCGTTATTGTGCTGGGAAAATAGATCCAAGCGTTTTTATCTGCGTTTCTTACTGGGAGGGTGGCTCAAAAAGTTGGACGATACACTCTGTTCGTGAGTCTAGTTTTGAACATCTTGCCTCTCAAATGTCAGAGGAGAAGGGCTCTGACGCCTATGAAATCCTCTTAATTGACTCAGCGGGAATCGTCTTTGATCTTAAAGCAGAAGTTAAGCGAGTAGTTTATAAATTGGAGAGGAGAGGATCGTGAAGCAAGAACTACAAGATAAGCTCTTTGAGGCTTTCCCTTTGATTTTCGCAGAAAAAGACCTCCCTCCACAGAAGACCTGTATGTGTTGGGGCATTACTTGTGGCGATGGATGGTATGATTTAATCTGGAATCTCTGTGCCTCATTGCAGGAGAGGGCAGATTCTCGGCTTATTCCTCAACCAGTCGCAGCACAGGTAAAGGAAAAGTTTGGCGGCCTTAGATTTTATCTGAACAATAGCAATGAAATTACGAGAAAGCTAGTTGCTGACGCAGAAGAGGCTGCCTGGAATACTTGTGAAAATTGCGGTTCTACAGAAGATATCGATACGACTAATCGCTATATAAGTCGCTTATGCCCTCCCTGTTTTCTTACGGTAGAAGATAGGCGCGCTGCTCTATGGGCAGCATATGAAGCGGAGCTTGAGTAGAGGGTTTTCTGTGAAAACCACGAACCTATAGGATGGTTGTCTCCAGGGATAGTTTTTGGTAAGATAATGGAATGAGCGAATTATTAACTATTCCAATATGGGTTCTATTCATAGGAATATTGCTTGGCACAATGGGCGGTGCTCTTATTGGATTCGGCCTAGGCCGGATAAAGAATATATTAGACAGATAAGGTTGGGAAGGTCTAGGAATGTCTTTGCTAGAATGCTATAAGAAGTCCGATTGTTGTGGAGAAGACTGTGATATGCTGGACTCAAAAGATCCTTGCTGGGGAGAAGTGAGGCTTGTAGATGAGTGGCATTGGGAGGGCGACCACTGGTGGGTTCATATGTGCCAGGGTCATTCTAGGTCTGCACATGGAATGTCTTATATAAGGAAAAGCCAGGATACAAAGAATGCCATCTGATCACGGCTTCTCTACAGCAGAGATAGTCTCGATTGTCGATGGGGCAGAGCTTGTAAGGGTAATCGCAGAGCGTTTTCTTTGCGTGTGGTATGGTGGAAATGATGTCGAAATATATGATTTAACTTGCAACACAGCAGAGTCAAACTTTATTCTCCTGCCGATGCTCGGAGATATTCATTCTTCTAAAGTCTATGATATTATCGATAGCCACTTCGAGGGAGTTATAAAGGATGCTTGAGCGTTTGGCAAAAAGGTTTGCAAAGAATGAGGGAAAAGAAGTTGCATTGATTATCGCGTTATTCGTAATTTATGTTTGGGTTACACTTGACCCGGCGTTGCAGATAGATCTAGAAAATTAGAGCCAAGTAGTGATTAACTAGTCGCACTGACTGATGAAGAGGAGGTTGGCATGAAGCCTTATGCAAATAAAGATGAGGACAGAAGGATCCTTCTAAAGCCATATAAGACGATGCGTGGCTTTGGTGTTCCGGAGGGAACACTGCTAATAATGACAAAAACGCAGTCTGGAGTATATGACGTTGATTACACAACGCCATATGGTGCTTATGGAAGATTTATCGCCCTAAAGGAAGACGTGACAGCAATTAGGGAGTCTTCCGTAAGACAGGGGCGATAGACAGCCTATCATTAGGAGGAGACTTCCTTTAGGCTAAGTCTGTCTTTTTATAAGAGGAGAATGTGAAGTGATTATAAGCATTGAAACGCCAGGCTCTGAGCGTCTTTTAGTTCTAAAGGACGGAGTTCCAATTGGTTGTGTGATTGAGATTGACACAGCACGACGTTCTTATAAGAGGTCGATCTCCGACGGATCTTTTGAGGTCGGAGAATATGATCGATTAGTGTTGTCCCTCGATACAGACGCCCAAATAAGCTCGGCTATATCGAGCTGGACTCATTCATCATATGAATTTACCTAAAGATAGCCCAAGAGCAAAGAGCGGAGGAAATATGAGTAAAGAAAAGTTGATAAAGTCTCTTGATGAAATGCTTGACTTGTTAGCGAAGCATAAGCTCGTAACGGAAGAGCACGTTCTGATTGTAGAAGAAGTTGAGAAGCTTATCTCCAGTGAGCAAGAGGCTTGGGATATGCTTGATGAAATGAAGAAGTCTGAGAATTTTTCAGAAGCTTTCGGAGCCTTTATGAGAGATCTTATGGGCTCAGGCGAAGTGGGCGAGGCTTAGTCATGAGCCTTTATGGTCGAAATAGTAATTCGTCATTGAGCTTGGGGATCATATTTGTTGCGATTATCGGCTTGATTATGCTTGTCGCCTGGGGCCATGCTGAGTGCATAGAAGCGGGACTGAGTTCTGCCGACTGCCTTATCGGCTCTTGCTATTAAGGGGTGGTTATGACAGAGGAAGATCTGGGTAGGATTGAAAGACTAATGTGCCAAAGAGATTTTCTTTCTAATCTACGAAGCTTTAGCGAAAAGCACGAAAGAAATCTTATGACAACTCTCTTGGAGCTTGCGAACGAAGTCCCCTTGCTCGTAAGGACAGTTAAAGAATATATAAAGAAAGAAGAGGAAAATCAAGATGAAGGATAATATTTTAGCCTCATTAGCAATATTGGGCTTATTTCTGTCTAGTTGCGCACATCTGCCGGACGCAAGGGGGGGGTGCCCAAGTAATTTTCCGATCAAGGGGAACGCAAGTTCTTTTATATATCATATGCCAGATTCAAAATATTACTTCCTAACCAGCGCAGAGTGGTGCTTTAAGAGCGAAGAGGACGCAAGAAACTCTGGCTATTATCCGAGCAAGGCAAGGGCCAAGAACTGAGGAGAGTTGGTAAAAATGATGATCTTTACGCAAAGACTGAATCGTTTTGCATATAAATTTATGATGGCAATTTTAATATATTGTCTGATTATATCGTCTATAATTACTCTTCCGTCTTATTTATTTTATCGCTGGACTCTTCTTCTGGAAGAAGAGCACCTTAGAAAGAAGCGCTTTGCTGACAACTTTCGACGGTCACAGCGCTAAAAGATAAGCTTGCAATATTATTATTCTTTTGCATTCTTTCCTCATTAAAATATGCACAAAAGAATTCCTTATTACTTTAAGGGCAATGGGTAAGTGGAGGATCAGATGGCTACAAGCATAGACGAAAAATTAAAAGAGATATTGTCTTGGCTTAATAAGCATGACTTGAGCAAAGAGGCAGAAGAACTAAAGGCTCTTTTTAAAGAGGCGTCTAATGGTGCCGAGAAAGATCCCTCAATGCTCGGTGAGAAGCCTCAAGAGTAGGCTTTCCCTCCTCCTTCTAAAAAACGTAATATGGGTTTGCCCTGCACTATATCTGGGTGAGCCGAGCCCGTGAGGATTTTTGAATAGACGTCAACAAAAAGGTTGACGCCATTTAAAGCAAGGCTATTATCGATGTGCGGACTGAGCAATAAGTCCTTGATTCATTATTTGAGAAACACGGAGTGATAAATCAAAAGAAATCTGGTACTTATTACCCACATCAGATTTGATTTACTACATATATAGCTCTCCAGTCGTTGTGCGTCTTGTCGTGTTGATGCTCCGGAGCATATTATAAGCAGATGAAAAGACCATTGCTGGTTGGTTCTTAGTAATCATTTAAATTTTTACCTTAAATGGAGCAGATGATGGCGTCCGAAGGTTTAGATAGAGAGTCTATTGAGAATTTTATCTTAGAGACTAACTTTGGAGTTATTCCAATTGAGCTATGGATCTCCGAAGAAAAGGAGGGCAGAGATCCCTTCACCGGATACTCTGAGAAAGAGGCTCGAAAGGCAAAGAGGAAGTTCCGAAAGTTAAAGCGAAAGAGCTTTGTGCTGAAAGGCAGCAGTGGGAGAGAGGCGTGGAGAAGGATTGATCGCTTCTTAAGGATGAAAGAAGATCTGTAGAAGAAGCTCTTTCTGCTAATAATGGATATAAAGTTTCGGGTCTGTGGCCGAGTGGTCGAAGGCAATAGGCTGTTAACCTATTTGGTTATACCGCATCGTAAGTTCGAATCTTACCGGGCCCGCCATTATCTGTTATTGGGAAGAGAAGACAAGATCTTCTCGCAATGGAATCAAATATTATCAAACGATATGCGAGCGTGGCGGAATTGGTAGACGCGATTGACTTGGCTTCTAGTTTTCTAGAAAAATGGGTCGTCATACTGGAAACGGTATGGATGTAAGCAGTCAAATTCGGGGAACCCTTTAAAATGGCAATCCCGAGCGAAGCTTTCTAAGTAATTAGACTGAACGTGTAGAGACTTGACGGCTGCCACCTAAATTGCATTAGCAATATGGTGAAGAGAAAGTCCAGACTACAAACACTTCGGTGGTAGTGAAAGCTATAGTGGTATGCAAAATCAATTGTCCTTAGGACGTGTGGGTTCGAGTCCCACCACTCGTACCATCTTTTTGAATTTAACAAGAAAGAAAGAAAGAAATGTTTACATTAGACTTATATGGCTCCCTTCATAATGGTGGCGACGGTTCAGTTTATATTGATTGGTCTTCCACGGAAGAGCTTGCCCAATATGACCAAGATAATCTAGACTTAGGGTGGGGAGAATCCTGCACGGAGCATCTTAGTCTGGAGAGCGAATCTCCAATCTCTATTTCATCTGTTTCGTTTAAAGTGATGACTCCAGAGGGCTATCTTGCCTCAATTTTATTGAGCGGCGAAGGGAACTCTTCTGAATTTTTGAATAAGTTTTTCCCCGATGGACAGCCTTGTTTTCGAGTTGAAGTGTTGCCGGCGACTGATGATGGAGAGTACTTCTATCACGATGTTTATGTGGAAGAGAAGAGGGTTATGCGTTCTTTTCGGCATAAGAGTTGCTCAGTAGAGGCGACTCAGACTCTCTTGAGCAAGAGGGCTTAAGGTGAGCGTCTATACAGAGGCGGCTTCCAAGATAGAACGCATTGAAAATAATTCGCAAGTTCGGGTTTGGAACAGTGCTTTGACTTTCTCGGACTATACTTTGCTGTTTCAGAACAACAAAGATAAGCTCAGGATTGCATTGGGCAAGCATGACTGTACGTTTACCAGCGAATATAGGCATTGGATTTGGAAGTTTTATTTTGAAAATCATGAGTGCTTTATTCTCAGCGGAAATAGAGGAACGAGCATTGAAGTTCCTTTCGGTATGAGTGGGAAAAAAAGAGTCGAGTTTCTAAATTTATTTATAGATATTTTAATTAGGCCTTGTCATTACCGACAAGCTTTCGGTTATGAAGAAGCGAGCCGAAAAAGCAGAGGCTTTGCTTTCTGCTCAAAATAAGAGGATTGGGCAGATTGCTTATGCTCTTGCCGGTTATGAGCCTCCGATAGATGGCAAGCCTTGGTGCATGGAGGCTATAGCGATTTATCAGGGAGATCTCTTTGGAGATGTGTTTGGAAGACCGGCCCGTGATCATCTGGCTATTGAAATGAAGAAGATTCACAATGTACCTCTTAAGGTCTCAGGAAATTTATAGTCCCAAGATAAGGGGGCGAGGGTGGTTATGAGTAATTCAAATGATGATTTAAATCCTTTGGCCTATACGGGCTGTGTTCTCGAACTGCCACCAGATGATAGCAGATTGTCGATGTATCGAAAGCAGCGGGACGAAAGAGGGTTCGATGGAACTGAGCTGTGGTCTCTTTCTTCTACTATTGCTGAATTTATAGCTCCAAGATTGACTGCATTTAGGGATGAGGCCGGAGACTATATTCATATGAGTGATGAAACTCGGGAAGAAACTGATTTAGCAATCAAAGCATTTTCTATTGCCGCCTCCGATGAGAACTTCTCGGAGGACCATTCCGACCTTGTGTGCTGGGAAGAGCCCGGTGGTGGCGACTCTGGTGGTTATATGTACTACTGTATTGACGGAGAGTTAAGTGACTATGCTGATGTGGAAAAGGAAAAGATGATTTCTAACACGGCCAAGTATCCTTCTCTTAAACCTCTTATGCAAGACCTTTGTTCCAATGGAATCATTCCAAAGGGAAACTACAAAGTCTACTTCTGTTGGGGCTGATATGATTCCTTTTATACTCTTGATTCTTATGTTCTGTAGCACAGCGACCTACCCTTGGTGGCTGTGGCTTGGACTGATTTTAATATTCTTCTTTCCAGAGGGAGACGACTGATCGAATTATTCGATAAGGTTTGTGTTGTTGAGATTAATTACAAGTCAAGAAGGACTGTAAGGCTTGCTGTCAAGAGCTTTAGTGTGACTCAAAAGTATGGCGGAGAAAGAGAGTACAGGTGGGAGCTTGCAAAAAACTCTCAGAGGGTTCTCAAGCTTGGGGTTGATGATATTGAGTCGGTTATCCAAACCAATACTTGCCGCCGTCTATGGTTGTGGTTATACATATAGGAAGAAACATGGAAGCACGAAACGCAATTGCTGTATGCGGAACCTTTGATCGCTCAGGCGGAAAACCGTCAGGATATATGCGAGAGTTCTTTAAGGATTCTAATGCCGAAGTCCATAACGGCGGCTCAATGGACAGTCTTAAACGAATCCTCAAGGGGATTAAGAAGTATAGTATTGTGTACTGGTTTCCTAATATCTCTAACGACGAAGAGAAGATTGTATCTAGGATTAAAAAGGAGAATCCAACTTGCTCTTTGATTACTTCAAAGAACAATAGAGACGGTACATATTCAGATGCCGACCTTGTAACTAGAGCTTTGAAAACCAGAAGCGCTTTGCTCGTGGAGATTACAGTCCTCTTGGAAACATCTTTTTAAAGGATGAGCAAGATCCATCAGAGGTATACTTTGTTGTCTCACAAAGGATTGATGAGATTAGATCCTTCACTAGAATAAGAAGCTATTCACTCGGCAAAGCATTGGTTGTCCCAGATGAGACACACTTCTTTGGTTTGATTAAATCATATGCTGATAGATTCCATGAGTTAATTCATGCGGCTAATAGCGAACGAATGCTTGGAAATGCCTGCTTTAGATGCGAGCGAGGATTCCCCGGAGTAAAGAGGGATGGACAAGTTTATGTTTCTCGCAGGAATATAGACAAGAGGTTTATAGGTCCAGAGGGTTTTATTGCTGTAGAAAAGCTAAACAATATGAATGGAGAAGGCTGGAGTGTCGGCTACCATGGAGATATAAAGCCGTCAGTTGACACTCCTATTCAGCTGCTTTTATTTAAAGCATTCCCGAGCATTAGGTATATCCTACATTCTCATACATATATTGCTGATGCTCCGTTCACATCGGTTCCGATACCATGTGGTTCAATGGAAGAGGCAGAGCATATTAAGAAGATGCATTCTGGAAATTTGAATGAGGATTTGTATTACATAAATCTTCTTGGGCATGGCTCGTTAGTTATGGCGGCGTATCCAAATTTGATTGAGAACATAAACTATATTGCAAGGCCAGTTCCTGAGACTATGCTTTGAGACAAGGGTGATTAAAGATGGATGAATATCTACTTATCGTAGACACAGGTTCTTACTCAGGAAACTTTGAGCGAGAAATGTGTGCTTGGGTTACGGGACAGACCGGAGAGTGTGGAGTGGGTTCTGAGCTTGCGAATGAAGCTCATGAAGGTCCAGACTCTATGTCTCCCGCTCTAGCTGAATGGTGCGAGGAGAATGTTGACCACAAGCCGGATGAGCATGGATGCCATAGACCGTGTGCTATCTCTCCGACTCCCGGCTGGACAAATAATGGAATGGGAAAGCATACCAAGGTTTCCTCAACAAGTCCAATGAAGTGTTCTGCATATCAAAGCGTAGAGATCTATTTTAGTTCTCTGCCTCCTGTGGAAATTAGAAGAGAGCTAATCGCAAGAGCGAATAGCTTTCATATTAAAGTAGACGCTGTTCGTTTTGCTCGCAGGACAACGACAATGACAGAGTATCTAAAGGATCTTCCGTGAAAGACTATTCTTCTGAAATAGTTATCGTCAATGGAGACGAGGGAGATTGGACGGGACTTTATGTGGACGGAGTTCTAAAGTATGAGGACCACTCTCTTGAGGCAAGTTATGTTCTGAAGATACTAGGGGTCAAATTCAAAGAGGCCGAAGTAACTGTAGATGGCTATCTTCCGAAGTATCTAAAGGATCTTCCTTAGTGTTAAACTCTAATGACAATTTTGACATAGGTGCTGTTGTTCAAATGTTTGAGCTAGAGCCTAAGCTTGATCCTGAGTTTCTAAAGAAGACAGGACTTACGATTGAAGGTTATATCGAGAGGCTTAGGCCGGAAGTTAGAGAGATTGCACAGGAAGTGTTTGATGCACTAAGAGGGCTAAAGCCTGCCTCTGATGCGGCACAAAGATACATTGACACATGGAGTGGCTCTGTAGATCATATCGGGTAAGAAAATGATTATCTTAAAACTAGGAGACACACTTCAGCGGGGTGATGAAGTCTATACTTGGATAGACCCTGAGTGTACAGAAATCAATTGGATTGAAATTTGTAAATGCTTAGAGGGAAATCTTATAGATGAGAACCATGTTCCTGTGAGACGAAGTGATACTCCGGCTTTGAGAAAAATGCAATGTGGATGTTTGGGCAAAGAAAATGATGATAATTATGTAGACCCAGAGGAAATTTCTTGAGAGTTCATAAGGTTATGATGAAATTTATTTGTACAAACTAGAGATAGGCTGCCACTCTGGAGAATATGCCAGAGTGGCCTTCTGTCTTTCTGAGGAGAACGTGATGCCAAAGATTAGAAGTGTAAATGTCGTTTATGCCGGAGGCAGTCTTCAGGGCTATATCAATATTAGCTACGCAAAGCTTGTTGAAGCTCTTGGAGAGCCTGGAGAGTCTGACGGATATAAGACCGACGCAGAATGGTCTGTGGAGTTTGTTGGTGGCGATATTGCGTCCATATATAACTATAAGGACGGAAGGAATTACCTGGGAGAAGAAGGTCTCGCGGTTGAGGACATAACAGAATGGCACATTGGAGGTACATCAAAAGATGTTGTTCGCTATCTAACCAGTCACCTTCTTAATCCTTGGCCTCCAGGGTTTGAGGACATTAGGCAACAGGCAGAATATTAAGATGAAAATAAATTGGAATGGGTTCTGCCAAAGATGCTTAGAGAAAACTGCTTCATATTCTATGTCGTGGTTCAATGAGCAGCTTATCTGCCTGAATTGTTCAAAGAGAGAGGCAGAAAGATCTGACTATAGTGAGGCGCGAAAAGCGGAGACCAAAGCTGTTCGAAGCGGAAGCTTTAATTACCCCGGAATAGGACTAAAAAATTATGAGTAAAACTGGAAGTCAGGTCCTGGTAATGCTCAAGGTTTTTCTTGAGAAAGAATGTAACTCAGAGCATATTAGTGAAGTTATTTCTGGAATGAAGTGCGGTTTTGATCATAGCAATGTCAAGGGATATGAGGTGGTCAATATTATTGACTGCGGATCTTCGGAGGATTTCAATTCATATAATTCTGAAATGAAGACTATTGATGTTTTTGGAACTCCAAATGATTAATTCCGAAAAAAGTGAGCATGATCTTTCTTCTAAAGGCCGGGGAAAGAACTATGGAGTAACAGAGGTTCGGAATGGTGGACAGGCCATTTCTCTTTACGGTTGGCATCGAGGAATCGAAGAAGGAGACTTTTTGATTCTGAAAAACAAAGAGGACACGACAAGATATCTGGTGAAGACCATTCGTTACGAAAGAGACCCTGCGGATATGTGGTTCGCAGAGGCAGAGTTCGCCCCTAGAGAGTTTTCGGAAGAATAATGAACTCAGACACTCTTACGGAGAAAGAAGTCTTGGAATCTCTTAGAGAGGCCCAAGTGGCTATGGAGCCTGTCACTGGAAGAAATTATTTTTTATATGAGAGAAAAGATGGGTCATTCTTTATATCTCTTATAGAGCCTATCTATTGGTTCCGTAAGTTTGAGCTAAGGTTTGTAACTAATGTAGAATGGAGTCCAGATAATGGCTGGGCTATAACTAACAAGAAGAAGGCTTAAGACATGGATAAGGAAGCTCAAATTTTAAAAGAAACCTGTGATGAGCTAAGGGCCGAAAAGAAGCAGCTTCATGCTGCTCTAAAAGCCTTGTTTCTGGCTGCCACGCATAAGGGGATTCCTAAGTTTGGTTCAATGGTTTCGATTTATGAGCAAGTTACTGATGCGCTAAAGATTGGACAAGATGAAGCATAACTCTTATCTTTCAAAGATTAAAGACGTAATCGATTGGGCGCAAGGCGGCCCGCTCTCCACTCAAACTGGAGATTATATTTACGCGCTTGAAAGGCTTGACGAATATCTTGAGGCGTTCTTTGAAACTTCTCCATTTGCCGCTGGAGATAGAGTCGTCTTCAAAGAAGACAACCCTTATCTTGCAAAGAATGGATGGTCAGGACGCGACCTATTGTTTCGCAAGGGCAGTCCGGCAACGGTAGGAGAGGTTGACTTCAAAAAAGGAGTTGGCTGGACTGCAATGTTTATGTTCGACCACGAATATTACAACAGTGAGCATGAGGGTGCTGACGAGAAAAAGAATTCTCGATATACAAAGAATTCTGTTCCGCGACCAATTGGCGACCGACACTGGTTTAGCTTAAGGCAGAGTCACTTTGTCTCTATGGGTGATTTCGGTGGAGAAGTTCTAAGCTCTCCTTGGGATGGCTGCGCCTGCAAGCAATCAGACTGGACAAAAAACGGTCAGTTTGAATCTTGCGGAATTGAGACCTGTAAGGTGTGGTCCTGGCATCATCACGGGGAATGCAAAGTACACCCCGATAGCATTGTTCGATAGGAAAGAAAGATGACTGAAGAAGTAGATTTTTACATTGATGATAATGAGAGAAAAGAAAAGCGGGAAACGCACGAGTTGCTAAACGGTGCCTCTCTTGAGGTTCGGTATTACGGAACAAAAAAAGGTTGCTGGGATTATTCTCGTGGAATTATCTCAAGTTCCGATGGAAAGCAAATTGCGGATATTAAAAGAAATTACGGCTGGTTTGTATGGGGCGTGCTAGAGTTGGCTAGCGGAACTTGGTTTGTTGGAGGGGAAACTTACACGGGTCATACTTTAGTTGATTTATCCAGCGGAGATCTTTTTTCTAGGCGTGGTGACGGATACTCGTTCTGCCTAACAGGTCCGTTTGTAGTATCCCCAGACAAGACGATGGTGGCAATCGGAGGCTGTCATTGGGCCAGTCCTTATGAGTGGCGCTTGTTTAATGCGACAACTCCTTCGAAGGGTCTGAAGGAACTTGAGTATGATCCTTCGGATGATATTCCAGATGAAATATACCCCAGCTTAAACGAATCTGCTTTTTGGACAAAAGATAATAAGTTTGTTATCCCCAAAGTAAGGTTCAATATAAGCACAGAAGATTGTGATACACTTGATGATATTGAGAATGAAGACGTAAAGGTTTTTTCAATTAATGTTCTTACTCTTACTCCTGACTTAAGCAGAGGAAAGGCGGTTCCCTCTTTTCTTGAATCAGTAGAGGTGTCTTTAGAGAGAGAGGCTCACACTCTCCGTCAACGCGAATTTGCAGCCGCTCGTAGAAAGCGAGTAGGCGAAGACAAAATCCTTTCTGTCTTTGAGTCTGTTTTTGCTGCCGCCGAAATAGGTAGAGTTGATCATAAGGAAGATCATTTAGATGGCTGGTCGCAAAGTACCGTCTATCCTTCGCAGTTTAGTCGAGAAAACGGAGAGACTAATGAGTTCTTCGTTACCTTTTCTATGTTTTTTGGACGACGAGAAGACAAGACGATTCGCGGATACTCTGCGAAATGGGGAATCGATGATGGTGACATTCTAATTTATAGATATGGAACTAGCACTGTTGTCGAAACCTTTTTGAGAAGCGAAGCGAATAGCGCCGCGCAATTTATGTTAAATAAGCCGGAATAATATTTGCATTCTAAAGTAAAATATAGGTGTTGGGGGCGTAGCTCAGTCGGGAGAGCAGATGCTTTGCAAGCATCAGGTCGCAGGTTCGATTCCTGTCGCCTCCACCAACACTTTAGCTTTTATCACATAACTCTGTAATTTAATTGGATAAAAATGAAGCTATCAACTCTTTATGGGAAGTCAAAGAACGGAAAGATTAAGCAGTGGACTATCTCTGTTCTTAAGATGGGCGATGGAACTTGCTATCTCGAAACTGAGCATGGCTACGAAGATGGAAAGAAGCAGCTTGACCAGCGTTATATCAGCGCAGGAAAGAACATCGGAAGGGCAAATGAAACTTCATGCTATGAGCAAGCATGTTCTGAGGCTAAGTCTGCCCATAGTCGGAAGAAAGATTCAGGCTATGTAGAGGATAAGGCTAAAATTCCATCCGCATCAGATGGCTTGTTCCTTCCAATGCTCGCTCACCGTTATGATAAGCATTCTTCTAAGATAAAGTTCCCCTGTTATACGCAGCTCAAGTATGATGGAATTCGTTGTATTTCAAGAAAAAAAGACGGCAAGGTTACAGTTTGGTCTAGAAAGGGAAAGGTCTTAGATATTCTAGAAAAAATCAGAGGTCAGCTAGAACTGGTTCTTGAAGAGGGCCAGTGTACAGACGGGGAGATCTATGTCCATGGCTGGACTTTTCAGAGGATTATTTCTGCTGCTAAAAAGCAGAGGCCAGATACTGATCTGTTAGAGTATCACATTTATGACCTTCCACATAAGACTCTTCCCTTTGAAGATAGGATGGTCATTCAAGATGGAGAGGGCGCTGCCTTTTATTCGGACTATAATCAGAATTTTAAAGACATTTCAGAAAAGGCTCCGAATATTGTGATTGCACAAACTCTAACTGCAAACACGGAAGATGAATTAAACATACATGAGGCGATGGCAGTTAGCGCCTCCTACGAAGGCCTGATGGCGAGAAACGCTGGGAGCCCTTATGTTTACAAGAATCGAAGTTATTCTCTGCAAAAGGTTAAGCGTTTTACTTCTGAGGAATACGAAGTGGTTGGATTCTCTGATGGCGAAGGAAGAGAGTCTGGATTGGTAGTTTGGCGCTGTGTAACTGAGGGCGGAACAGAATTTGGCGTTCGCCCAAAGGGAACTCACGAAGAGAGGGCTAAGTTGTTTGAGAACGGTGAAAAGTATATCGGAGAGAAGCTTACGGTTGAATTCTTTGAGCTATCAGAGGACGGTGTACCACGTTTTCCCGTTGGCGTTGGTCTGAGGCCAGAGTGGGATATGTCGTGAGCGATAAGTGGCCGGTCATAAAAGATGATATCATGAGAGCCTCTTCTGTTCATTTGAAAATGACTGATTATTTTATCTTTCTAACAGAAAATTACACAACTAGCTTTGAAGACCTAAGGGTTTTGGAAAATGGCTTCACCTGTCATGTGAATGACCTTTCGGCTTCTATAGTAGAAGAGAGAGGCTTAAGCGAAGGATTTAAACTGCTATTTTTTATGGCTAGATCATTTGACTGTAAGGCCTTACATGTCTCCAAGAAAGAAGAGGTATGGCCGGGAGTTCCTCGGTATGACAAATGGAGCTCGGGTAATGGGCTTTACTAAACCGTCTGGAGTAACTGACTTTATTACTAAAGAGCATTATAGAGATGGCCTTTACGCTTCATCAAAACATATAGTTCAGAAAGATTTCTCTATATTAGAGGCGCTTAATCTAAGCTATGGGACCGTCTTTTCTGACGGATTAACCGTAAGGATAGACAGTAGGGCTTTGGAGCATACTACAGACCTTAGGCTTAGCGAAGGGCTTAGGCTGCTGATTTTGATGGCACTATCATTTGGGTGCAAATATCTTTATATTCATAATCGCAATGCTATTTGGAAGGAGATTCCGACGTATGTTTGATGGCAATACACTTTATAAGTTTAGTGTTTTAGGCTCTGGAGAATTCCCTGTAGGGCTTCTAGCAAAGTATAAGTGCTTTCCTTCTTCTGGAGAGAATGCCTCCCTCATTGCAAAGGAGTCATTTCGCTCAAGGCGAATAAAACTTCAGGGGCTTATGCGTCCAAACAAAAAGGTATGGCTTAGTTATGGCTGGGTAGTAACAGGGATTGCGGAAGAGCAAGAATGTGATTATGACAATTATCACACATGGCCGGCATAAGCGGTAGTCCACCTCTATGTTGAGCTACAAAATAGACATAACGATATAGACGGAGAATATTCATGGCGAAAGTCGCTATTAAGAGTGTAAAAGACCTCAGCAAGAGGGCTATTTTAAACGCAAAAGATATCAAAAAGAGTCAGAGTAAAGATGATGACTTTGATTATGATGATAGATGGGACGATATATACGATCAGCTACTTGACCAGAGGCAGGCAAGGAGGGCCAAGAAGGCTTCGCAAAGAGAAAGTAAGAATTACGAAAAATAGATTAACGCTGGAGCAATGAATGAATACAGAGCTAATAGACAAAATTATCAAAGACAATCCAATACTGTCATCAGAGAGTCAGTTGGATCTAGTGAAAAAGTGGCAAGAAAGCAAAGACAAGGCAGCTCTCGATAAAGTTATCCTTTCAAATATGAGAATCGTAACGAAAGAGGCCTATCGATTTAAGAAGCTTAATAAGCATCTGTCTTATGGAGATTTGGTGCAAGAGGGTATGGCAGGCCTATTAAAGGCGGCAGGAATGTTTGACCCTGAGAGGGGTGTTGGGTTTCTTACATACGCTATGTGGTGGGTAAGGGTTAATATGAGGCAGCATGTCATGAGGCATAGGTCTATTGTTAGGCTCGGAGGAACACAAGATGACAGGATTTTATTCTCTTCTTTCTCGAAGACGTCGAAAATAGCGGAGGAAAAAGGCCTTATCGGCAGAGATAAGACTATGTTCATTGCAAAGACCCTAAGCGTAAAGCCTTCCTCTGTAGAAATGATGAGAGGCTCTCTGCGAGGTTATGACGTAAGGCTCGATACTCCTGTCGGAAAGGGAGAGGATAGTCAGACATTAAGGGTAGACTTATTGCCAGACGAGAGAACGAACGAGGATATAGGCTCTGCTGCTTTTGACCACAATGTTATGAGCTCTATCTTAAGATCTTTGATCGATAAGCTTCCAGAGGAAGAGAAGAAGATTCTCAAGAGCAGAAGGCTTTGTGAGGAGCCGAGAACTCTGAGGGACCTAGCGAAAGATATGGGGATTTCAAGAGAGTGGGTAAGGGAGATTGAAAGCAGAGCGATTAGTCGTCTAAAAAAGCGGCTAGCTTCCGAGTATGGAATTAGGGAGTTTTAGGAGGACCTATGGATAGGCAAGATTTTATAAATGTTTATATGGATAAGCGCGGACTATGGACCTCTGCTTTGTTTCGGGAGGGGCTAGAGGTAGCCTCCCTTGGAGGGTCATACCCTATGGCTAACGCAGCAGTTCTGGACTCCAAGAAGAAGTGGGGCTTAAATCTAAGTGTAATTATTACTTATGAAAAAATGATTGCAGAAGAATGGATTGAGAAAGAGATATAGTGTCATCTACAACGAGCTGGAAGACGGCTATTAAGCGGAGCAAGCCGTCTGCCCCACTTTCTTACCTGCTTTCCGAAGGCTTACTCTCGGGAGATCTGCTTGATTACGGTTGTGGCCGAGGGGATGATCTCAGGTTTCTTCAGCGTAATAATTATGCTGCAGATGGATATGATCCACATTGGGGTCCATTAAAGCTAAGGTCTAAAGTATATGATACAATCCTGTGCACATATGTCTTAAATGTTCTGCCTGAGAAAGAGATGAGGGCTGTAATCAAAGATATTGGGAGTCGCTTAACTCCGGGAGGTACGGCATTTCTAACGGTAAGAAGAGACGTCGCAACAGACGGAGAGACCTCCAGGGGGCTTCAGAGGGATGTTCGATTAGACTTACCGATTGTAAAGAGTAAGAGTGGGCAATTTTGCATATACAAATTGTCTTAATAAGAGGCGCAATATGATTTTAAAGACAAAAAATGATAGACTCAATTATTTAATCAAAACTTATTTGGTTCCCAATGAAAACTTAAGGGCTTTGGACCCCATCATTGCTGGAGGCTCCATTTTATTCTGCTATCTTGTAGAGAGGTCATGCGCAGAACCCTTTCAGTGGAGGCTTCTGGAAAAAAATCTTAAGAGAAAGAATATTCGGTCGGTGGGAGGGCTGATTGGCGGAGACTTTTCTGATATTGACTACTGGTTTCTAGAGGATAGTATTGTTCATTCGAATCCTGACTCAAGAGAACATCTTCTTATAAAGAAGTATGTAGAGGGAGGTGGAGGAGTGTTTCAGAGATACATGAAGGACGCACAGTTATCTCTGACGATAGAAGCTCTGGGCCTGTCTGAGCTTATTAATTCGACAGGTTGGGCAAATACATTTTCTCCAAGTATTAGCCGGGATAGCCCCAAGTCAATGAAAGATGTTTCTCAACAGTTTATGAGAACGCCTGCTAAGTCAGTTGAAGATTTGATTTCAGGATTTGATTTTGTAAATTGTATGATTGGCTGGAAAGATGATGAACTATATTATGATTCCGAACTATTATCATGTTTTAATGATGGAGTTTTGCGCTTAAATTCAAATGATATTTACAACGAAGGAACTCTGCCATCAAGAGTTTTCAATGCACTAAGAGCATTTAAGTATAGTCGAAGATACGGGCTTGACTTCAGCCAAGAGCTTGCCGGCCATATCTTCAATGTCTTCTATGAGGCTAAAGATGTAGATTTTGATGCGTATAAAGAAAAGATGGAGTATATCAGGAGTGCTTATGGCCTGCGAAGATCGACCGCAAAGGTGTTTCGGGGCATGGTAGCTTCACTTGAAGGAATGTTTGACGAATTTACTAAGATGAAAAGCTTTAAGGAAGAGTATGCTATATTTCTGATTGACAGAGCAGATTCCCTGAAAGGGCTTAAGGATTACCTTGGGGAGTCGGCTCCATCTGCTGACTATGACTCAATTCCCTTTTAGAAAACAAATGAAGTTTAGACACTCAATAACTCAGTCTGATATAAACGCTCAAAACATATTACGCAGCGGAGTCTTAATGAAATGGGTTAGTGAGGCGTGCGAAACATATGGTCAGTTATTATCGAAGCGTTTATGTGTTATTCGGCACATTGAGTCAGTAGATTTTGTTTCTAGCCCAAAGTTAGGAGAGATAGTCGTGATAGACGCTTCCTTTTATAAGGCTGGAAAAACGAGCTTGACCCTGAAAGTCAGAGCCTCTGTCGGAGAAGCGGGGGATACTATTGCTATTTTTAATAAAATTATTCTAGTCTGTCTGAGCGAAGAGCGTCAGCCAGTGTTGCATCAACTGTAGAAGAAAGGATATAATATGCCGAAGAAAACTAATAAGCCGTACGATAAGTTCATGGAGTTGCTTTTAACCTTGAGCAAGAAGGAGAGGAGGTGGCGCTGGTCAAGAGTCGAGTATTCAGACGAGCCTCGGGTTTTAGAATACTGGAAGACGTTGTCTAATAAGCATAAGAAGGATATTGTAAGCGATTCCAGATGGAATCATTATCCTGGCTGGACTTATTCTAACAAAGATAAGAAGAAAGGGTTTGGGGCCGTATTTGAGAACCTTGTCAAAGCCTTCTGTTATAATGAAAATGATAGAAAGATTTTAACTAATTATTCTCAGGGCATTTTCGCGATCATAGTTCTAGACTCTGTATCGTCAGAAGAGCGAATAAAGATGTCTAAGAGGCTGATAGACTCTAGGGACCAAAGAGTTAGATCTAGAGTCGTTTCAATTTTGCCAGTTAATATTGCCAAAAAAATGCTCACAAATCAAGTTTCTCGTCCTCTAAAGAGAAACGTCCAAACAAAACTCATAACGAGAATTGGATTTGACAATTGTTATAAGCAGTTTCTTCCAAAAGATATTGGGCAAAGAATTTCTTATCTGGAGAGAAGAGCTTTGGGGTCTGCGACACGAAGTGATCTTGAGCCATTTATTTCTAAGTTAAAGGCCGGAACTCATGGAGTTATTAACGATTTATTTCTAACGGAGCTAGTTAAGCGTCTTACTCCGGAGGAGGCAATGTTCTTCCTAGGAGGGGCGGGGGGTAGCAAGAGGGTCGAGAGCGCTATTAAGAGAATTTTTGAAGTGAACTAGAGTTAGACAATACCTCTCTTGAGGAGTTATTTTGAAGAAAGAAAAGAAAAAAATTTTTGGATATAAAGTCAGGGATCCAAGCATTGGAAAGTTTCTTACAAAGGGAGCTTATGGATCTTGGACTAGTCGTGGTGCAATATGGACAAGAAAGTTCGATGCAGTTAATGCTATTAAAAGGCAAATAGAATATGGAAATAAAGCAGATGAAGCTTTAACGTGGGAGATCGTAGAGCTAGTAGAAGGAGGGGTTTCTCCTATTTTGTTTGAATTAAACAGACTCTCTTCTTAGAAGAGGGGCCAAGGGCAGGTAATGCACGGTGGGCAAGGGGATAGGTGTGGTTCTAAAAAAACGTAATATAATTTTGTCCTGCACTATATCTAGGCGGAACCCAGCCGCGAAGGGCGAGCATGATTACTCTCTTGGAAAAGATTCCCGAAAACATTGCCGTAGCAGTATCGGGGGGTGCAGACAGTATGGCCGCGTTAGACTTTCTTCATAATGGAGGGAAGAGAAGCGTGACCATTCTGCATTTTAATCACGGGTCGGAGCACGCAGATGAAGCAGAAAGCTTCGTAAGGGAATATGCCGAAGAAAAGGGGCTGCCTTTGTTCGCTGGGAAGTTGACCCGAGAGTTGCGCCCAAGAGAGTCGAAGGAATGCTATTGGAGAGAGCAGCGTTATGCTTTTTTCAATCTGTTCTCTTCGACTGTAGGTAAGGGTATCCCAATTGTAACCTGCCACCATCTTGACGACTTGGTTGAAACTTGGATTTTTACCTCGCTACATGGGACTCCAAGGCTAATCCCAAGGCGTCGAGACAACTATGTAAGACCGTTTCTTTCTACTAGAAAGGCTGAGTTACTATCTTGGTGCAAAAGAAAGGGCGTCCCTTATGTGGAAGACCCGTCGAACTCCAATACCTCATATATGAGGAACTATATCCGGCATGTTTTGCTCCCAAGTGCTTTGCGGGTAAATCCGGGTATCCATAAGGTGCTGAGAAAGAAGATTATTGAAAACGAGAATAGAGATTAAATAATCTCTGGACTCGAATTGTTCCGCGAATACCATGTTGGTATGCGGGGCTCTGCCATTTTGGCAGGATGAACCCTTAACGATTGAGAATGTGATGAGTAATAAGGTAGAGTTTTCCAAGCTATATGGTCGGCCGTATGATGAGTTTAACTGCTTTCATATTAAGGACTTTGAAGCCGGAGATTGCATCCGGGTCAATAGTCGCTCCCGAAAGGGAGAGCGAGAGAGGGGAGTGGTAGAGTCTGTTGATTACAGCTCTAACGTCATTAATTACCATACTGCTGATGGAAGTATCTGCATGGCAATTGTTGAAGATATTATCTCTCTTGAGGAGCGGCGCTCAGGCTGGCTGGCAGAGGGGTAAATAAGATCTAAAAGGAAGGGATAGATGGTTGTAGAGAAGAGCATATCAAAGGATCTAGTCGGAATAGATAAGACCCCTTTTGATGAGAATGATGTTTCGGTGCTATTATCTGCCGCGACAGCAAGTAATCCAACGAGTAAGCCGAGAAATAAGGCTGCAAAGAAAATGAAACGCTCCCCAAAAAGAGCAAGTGTAATGATTTTTGGAAAGGAAAATTCAGATGCTAAATAGAACTAAGAAGACTAAGTCGCTAACTCTTAACCTACGAAATGGAGACCCGCGTAAGCAGGCCGGAAGCAATCGGCTTCAGATTGTAGTTCAATCAGAAGACTGGCGAGTTCCGAGTCATGCTGTCAATATGACTATTCGTGAAGCTCAGGCTCTACGAAGTTTTCTAAACGAAACTCTTTCTGAGTAAGAGTCGTATCGGCTGATACTTTTGATGCTGCGGGAGATGCTTCCCGCAGCATCATAGTCCGTTAATCCGAACGAAAGGTGCCACTAGCTGTTGGAGTTGTAAATATGAGAACTGTTCATTGGGTTTCGAGGTCTTCAGATAAAAAGATAGGCAAAGTGCTTGCCTCATATTCTCCCCTGAGTTCGTGTCCAGACTCCTGCTCTTTTAAGAGCGGCGGCTGTTATGCTTGGGGTCTTTTTTACCTAAGGGTCTTGGGAAAGAATATTGAGACGGGAAAGCTTAAGGCCAAATCTTTGACTGAAGCTTTGAAGAAGAGGCATAAGTCTGCGAGGATTGTTAGGCATAGAGTCGCTGGAGATATCGTTGGCGATGTTCCAGACACCATTTCTGAGTGCAAGCAGGTTGAGGCAGAGGGTCTAATTAATATTGGATATACACATGCCTGGAAGAAAAAGTCCTCTCGACCACTCAAGAAGTGGTTTAGGGCGTCTTGTAATTCTCTAGAAGAATTAAGCGAGGCAATTTCCATGGGATGGTCTACCTCCTTAGCTGTAAAGGGAAGCGGGATTCCCAAAAGCTTGGAGCTTTCAGGAAAAAAGGCAGTGCTTTGTCCTGCAAGGCATGGAGTTGAAGGCAAGAGCGATATTTCCTGTAATACCTGTACCATGTGTACCGTTAATGATAAGACTAAAGATCTCATCATAATGTTTGAGGTACATGGCAGTGGAAAGACAGTTAAGGACGCCAAGGAGAACGCAGTTGATATCAAAAGCATTATCTAAAAAAATTCTGATCATTGATGCCTATAATATGATTCATAGGTGCCGCTTTCAGTGGGGCGGTGGTTTGGCTGACGGAGAGCACCAGATTGTTTACAACTTTTTTAGGACTCTCAGGGCGACTGTATCTAGATTTTCTCCAGATATTGTTTATTTTCCGTTAGACGGAAAGCCCGCAGCGAGGTTGGAGGCAGACCCCAACTATAAGGGAAATCGCAAGATAGATACGGATAATCCAGATATCGTTAAATATTGGGAGTCTTTCCATAGGCAGAAGAGAAAGATAATCTCTTCTGTTCAAAAGGATTATCCCATCAGAACTGTATTCCATCCAGAGCAAGAATGCGATGATTTAGTTCAGTATATTATTGATTACTTTCATAGGGACGATGACGTAACGATAATCTCTTCTGATACTGATTTTATTCAGCTTCTTAATAAGTATCCGGACACTGTAAAGCTTTATAATCCTATTTCCAAAAAGTATCGTGAAAATACGAGCTATGATTATGTTTCCTGGAAGGCAATGGTGGGAGATAAGGCTGACAATATTCCTGGGGTAAGGGGAGTCGGAAAGAAGACTGCTTCTAAAATATTGGAGACAGAAGGCCTTTTGAGTCAGAAGCTGAAGGATGATACGTTTCGCAAGGCTTATGAGAAAAGCTATAGCCTGATAAAGTTTATTGATCTAAAGGGCGAAGAGAGTAAGATCGTTTATACAAAATCTGTTTTAGACATGAGCAGTATTTCTAATGACTTTCACTCTATGAGCTTTGCGTCTATGCTAAAGCAAAAGACATTAGATGAGTATGAAGAAACTTTTTTGAATTTACAATAGGATAAAGATGAACAGAACTACCATAAAGGCAGAATATATTTGGCTCGACGGATATGAGACTCAGGAGTTAAGGTCAAAGACCAGGGTTCTTACCCTTTCAACGGAAGAGAAAGAGTGGACCCTTTCTCTAAAGGATTTGCCAGTTTGGAGCTTTGATGGCTCTAGCACGAAGCAGGCGGAATCAAATGAATCAGATTTAGTTTTAAGGCCAGTTTTTGCGTGTTTAGACTCAAATCGTGAAAATGGAGTCCTTGTTCTTTGTGATGTTCTAAATACGGATATGACTCCACACGAGACCAATTATAGGGCAAGGCTGATTGACGAAATGCTCAAGCACAATGATAAGGACCCCGTTATTGGATTTGAGCAAGAATACTTTATGATGAAAGATGATGAGCCGTTAGGCCACTCTGAAGATATGAGGCCACAAGGTCCTTATTATTGTGCAGTAGGAGCAGAGAATGTTGTCGGCCGGAATCTTTCTGAGCTACATCTTAACTCCTGTATTAATTCTGGGCTTTCAATCGTAGGAATCAACGCAGAGGTTGCGCTTGGACAGTGGGAGTACCAAATAGGTGGCCCAGGAACTAATGCAGTGCAGGCTTGTGACCATCTTTGGGTGGCTAGGTTTATTTTGCAGAGAGTCTGTGAGTTACAGGAAGTAAGCATAAGTCTAGACCCGAAGCCTGTTTGCGGAGATTGGAATGGAAGCGGCTTGCACTCCAACTTTAGTACGGCATCTATGCGTGAGGCTGGTGGGATAACTCCCATTAATAAAGCGTGCGAGGCTTTAGCGGAAGAGAGTGCGATTGACTTGGCGAAGTCCACTTATGGAGTCGGCTTAGAGAGAAGGCTTACTGGCAAACATGAGACTTGTAGCCTTGATGAGTTTCGCGTTGGAGTCTCAGATCGTAGTGCGTCAGTCAGAATTCCTTGGCATGTAAAGCGGGCCGGCGCGGGATACTTCGAAGATAGGCGTCCTAATTCAAACGCAAATCCATATAGAGTTGCGGCTACTCTCATCTCTGTGGTGTGCTCAGCGGAGGAGTAGAATGGGGCTTGCAGATTTCAAGTCTAAATACAAAGTTAGCAAACTTTATGCCTACAAAGAAGAGCGAGTTCCTGCCGAGAATAATATAACCAATATATATTTCGGGTGGTCAGACACTGATGTGTTAGATCTTTCGCAAGATGTAGTTCTCTCTACGGCGTCTAAGTCTAAAAAGACAACGGAAGAAGAAAGAGCGTGGTCGAAAGAGGAGGGGGTAACTGCGGCAAATCTGAGTGATTATCGAAGTTATTTTTTCGCCGCAGCAAATATGAGTCCGGAAGAGTTTGTGGCAAAGTGGAGCTCCTCAAAAGAGGAGTTGGAGTCTGCGATGAAAGCGCTGAATCCTTCTTACAAGGATGAGGAGGGAGATTTCGCTTTAAAGCTGGCCAGACTTCTTTCGTTCGGAGAAAAGTTCTCAAAGTTTGGCAGAGTTTATAAGGTGATTTCTACAAACGATTAGATGATTGGAAGTCCGATGTTTCTAGACACAAAAAGAAGCAAAACAAGGCGTGAGCGATATAGCGAGAAGATAAAGGATGCTATAGAGGTTCCGCTGGCAATAGCTACGGTCAGTTTTTCTTTTGATGAAAATTTAGCGTTTCTAATAAGAAGTGCGGCATGTTTTGGGGTTAGAGACATATTCGTAATGGGCTCATTGCCGGATAGAAGCTTTCTAAATCCGAGGTCCGGTTCGCTATATGATTATATGCGATTTAAGACATTTTCTAATCCGATGTACTTTAATGAGTTCTGCGACAATAACTCATATAAAAGAGTTGCGGTTGAACTGACTGAAGATGCAGAAAGTGTTTTCGATTACAAGTTCAACTTTGAAGAGAAAATCGTGCTTGTCTTAGGAAATGAAGAGACGGGTGTTCCGGCTGAGATTTCGCTAAAGAATGATTCTATTTTTATTCCAATGAATGGTCTCGGTTATTGTCTAAATGTTAGTCACGCTGGAACTGCGGTTATGAGTGAATACTGCAGACAGTTTTTTCAGAACAAATAGGAGATAGTATATGACAAATGAAGAAGAAGTTGGGCCTGTTACTGTTTATTTTGTGAAAAGAGGAACGCGCAAAATTCGCGTTAATCGCGAAGAGTGGGAGCGAGAGTGGCTTAGTTGGTGGAACCGGAAAGGCTCTCTTGCTAGGAAGCAGGCTCCAACTGAGCATCCTCAGCAGTAGAGAAAGACTTCTCTATCCTCTGGATATTTTCAATCGCTATAGATTTAATCTTGGCAAAATGATTCTTCCAGTATTTTTCGGATAGGTATTCGCTTCCGAGTTCTGCTCCGATGATTCCCATGCTCAATACGAACCCAACCAAACCAGCAAGTACATCTGCAATTGGAAGTGGGCCATCGAGAAGAGCAGAGAGCGCGGTTAGAATGTCAATTACCATCATAACACTATTTGATAGAGCAAATATAAAATCCATATAAAAGGCGGATATAACTCTGCAAACGTCTAGAAGTTCCGAGAGATTCTCTGGATTATCTTTATTTTGTTCGATCTGATCAGATAGAATGCTTCCAATTGCAACTGCTGCAGGGGAAAATATCTTAGTGAGAGATAGATTGTATTTCTCCAAAGGAAGTTCGTTCATAATAACTTTGGCATTGCCAATTGCTTCTGTTATATTTTTTGTGGCTGCGCCAATAGTAATGAGGGCGCCGGCGACTGGAACTGCTCTTCCGAAAAACTTTGGTTTAATCTTTGTGCTGTCTCCCTTTAAGAGCATAGATTTCCAGTCAGCCGATTTGACAATTTCGTCAAATTTTTTTTCTAGCTTAATTGAGGCCAGCGTTTGTATTAGCTCTTCTTTTTTTGCTACGTCCTTTGGGACGTTCAGCTTCTCAAGTGAGGCGGAAAGCTTGCTTGCTGGAACAGATAAGGCCTTTCCAACTTCTTTTATTTCAAAGACAAGCGACGAAGGACGATACATTTTGAGGAGCAAGTCATCCCACGCTTTTAGCTGAGGATTGCTTATATCGAAGAGAGAGAGGCTATTTGCTTCGCAGATTTTTAAGAGAGATCCAACAGCATTAGAGGAATCTTTTTGACCTACTTCATCGAGATAGGCTTCCAAAGAGTTTAATCTATTAAGCATATTAACTTATTCCTTTGTATAGAAGGAAAGATTATTAGTAGCAGTACAGAAAAGGAAGAAAATGCCAAAACTTAATGACTTTCGGGATATGATTAACGGTATCGATGATAAGACTCTGTTAGAGTCCGGGCAGACCCTTTTGAGGGAGATGATGAGAATTAATGTTATAAAGGAAGAGCTTGAGACTCTTGAAGCCTCTCTTACAGAAGGTGGAAAGGCTATTTTTTATTTTTTTGCAGATGAGCTTGACGAAGACGAGCTTGTTTTTGCTACAGAGAGAATTACAGGTCGAATTAAGAGAATTGAAAGAGCGGAAGAGCAAAAGGCCAAAGAGAAGGCCGCGAAAGAAGCTCAGGCGAAAGAGGAGTCTCTTATAGAAAAAGAGGCAGAAGCCCCAGAGGGAGCTTGAGAAGCGCACGACCTATAGGTAATATGAGGTTAAAGGAGAAGACGCATGTCTAAAGAGGTTGAGTTTGATACAAAGGCTAGGGCTGGTTTACAGGAAGGGCTAGATATACTTGCGAACGCAGTTAAGGCCACTCTCGGTCCGAGAGGCAGGCACGCTGCAATAGAGAGGGCGTTTGGTCCGCCGCTAATTACCAAAGACGGAGTAACAGTTGCTAGGGCAATTACGCTTGGCGATAGAGTACAGAATATGGGAGCGGAGTTAATCAAGAGCGTTGCCTCTTCTACAAACTCCCTTGCAGGAGATGGAACTACTACTGCTACTGTTTTGGCTCAAGCTATTTACACTGAAGGCTCGAAGATGGTCGCAGCAGGACACAATCCAGTCTTAATAAAGCGAGGTATAGATAGGGCGGTAGAAGTTGTATCCGCAAGGCTCAAAGAGCTTTCCAAGGAAGTTTCAAGCGAGGAAATTATAAATAGTGTTGCGGTTATCTCGGCAAATAATGATGAGAAGCTAGGAGGCTTGATTGGAAAGGTTGTCTCTGCGGTTGGAGATCATGGCTTGATTTCGGTAGAGGAGTCTGCAGGAGCAGAAACTAGTGTTTCTTATTCCGAAGGTCTTTCATTTGACCGAGGTTATATCTCTCCTATTTTTTCAACGAATTTAGACAGAATGACAGTGGAGTTTGCTAATCCGCTAATACTGGTGTATGATGGAAGAATTGCTCTTACATCTGAGATAATGTCAGTTGCACAAGCAGCGGCAGAGTCGGCAAGGCCGCTTCTTATTATTGCACAAACTGTAGAGGGAGAGGCTCTGCAGACCTTAGTCTTAAATAAGGCACGCAAGACCTTGGAGTCTTGTGCGGTTAGGGCGCCGGGGTTTGGAGATATGCGAAGAGATATTCTCGGAGATATTGCCACAGTCTGCAACGCTACATTGCTTACAAACGAAGCAGGCTCTCCGCTTGAGTCTGTTACGATAGCAGATCTAGGCTCTGCTCGAAGAGTTGTTGTCTCTAGGGACGACACAACGATTGTAGATGGAGCGGGAACAGAAGCCTCTGTAGAGGAGCGTGTTAATTCCATTAAGGTTAGAGCGGAAGACTCAAGGCTTGAGGGGTATGAGATTGCTGCGATTAAGCAAAGGTTGTCTGCTCTAACTGGTTCCATTGCTATCTTTAAAGTAGGCGGAGTATCTGAGGCGGAAGTCAAAGAGAAGAAGGATAGGGTGGAAGACGCAATTAATGCTGTTAAGGCGGCAATTGAAGAGGGAATTGTCCCTGGTGGCGGCGCGGCACTGCTTCACTGTCTACCTGCTCTAGAGGCCTTTAAGCTAACGTCGAATTTGACTACAGAGGAGATCGTTGGATGCGAGGTTGTGGGGTATGCAATGAGGGCTCCTTTTATACAGATTCTAAAAAATGCTGGAATGGAATATCATTTGCATATGGAAAAGATTATCAGTTCTGGTTCAGCTCTAATGGGATTTGACGCCCTAGAGGGCTCTCTCAAAGAGGATATGGTAGAGGCTGGAATCATCGATCCGGTCAAGGTCGTTCGGACCGGCCTTGAAAACGCTGCTTCATCTGGCGGAATTCTGCTTACTACGGAAGTAGCGATTTATGATTCGCCGGCAGATTAGGTTTCAAAAAAATTGTAATATGCTCTTGCCCTATACTATATCTGGGCAGACACTTATGAAGAAGAAAGGGAAAATATGTCAAGGGAAGTAGAATCCGCAAAATTACGCAGTACAGAGGATGTCAGAAGTATGTTGGTAGCTATTGCTATCAACTCCATTCAAAACGCTTATAATAGCGAACATAAAACTCTTCGAGAGGAGTTTTTCACACTTCCTCTTCCGGAAATTCTCAAATCCTGGGAGTGGCTTTCTGACGAAAGCAAGGTTCGGGTATTAAAGGATAATAGGCTTGTATTTGACGCTGCAGTTAAGGAGGTTCTAAATGGATGTTCTCAGTGAGCTTGCAGGGATTGGCGCAGAAAGACTTTTTGGAAGATCTAATTATGCTAATAACCATTTGAATCTCTCGGAGATTAGGCTGTCAGCGTTTAAAACCGGGCATTTAGATGTATTTCTGAACTCCCTTTCTCTAGACGATAAGGCGACAGGGGATATCTTCAGGGTTCTAATAAAGCTAGTTCCAGAAGAAGAGGTCTTTAAATCTTCTTTTCTGAAGAATGCTATAGAGAAATATACTTCTAGCGAATATATTAAATCTAATCTTAGAGAAATTGCGAATGACTCTTCATCGTATACGCATATTGCGGCGGAAAAAGTCTCGGAATTTGTGTGGCTTGATCTTTTTAATAAGGTTTATTCTTCCGGAGCAGGAAGGTCCGCAACTTGGATTCCAAGAGGAATACGCGGCATTCTTGCAAAGTGTATAGTGGAGAACCCAAAAGCAATTAAGGAGTTGGCGGAAAAAGAATTATTTTCACAAGTACCAAAGCCACATCATTCGTGGCGGTCGATTTGGTACAGGGAATATATAAAGACAGGTTCTCTTACAAAGAAGCAGGCGAGAAAGATACGAAGCGAATCAAGTTCTAGTGCTTCTTACGATGGAGTTAGGGCAATTATCGCTAACAAGTCTTTGTATCCAAACTACGATGAGCTGCTTCTCTCTATTAGCGATTCTAAATATGAACAGGTTCTTCATTTGCTAGCGAAAGAGCTTCCGATTCATCTTTTGACGTCTATTATGGGAACACAGTCACAATATGTGCTTAATGCCATTGAGCGGAGAATGAAAGAGCGCGAGAGATTGCAGGAGAAGAATAACGATGTGCCTTTTTAGGCTCAATATTTAGATATTAAGATTGGGAAAAACGTGGAATATATTTGGTTGGAAGAACCTGTTCATAAGAATTACTTTGGAAAATTTGCGTGGGATGAGAATCCGGAGATTAGCGATACGCTACTAATCAGTTTTGATGGCTCAATTATGGCAGTTGCTCGAAATAAAGTTGAGCCTTTTTATAAGAGCGAAGGAGTAGCCGAGGTAAGGCTAGGGCTCAAGGCTCCTCCTAAGCCAGTGAGGAATCCGAAATTTGAAGATGTGGATTCTGTATACAAGATGCTAGCTTACTATGTTGCTCTTTAATTAACAAAGAGCCTATCGAAAAGGGCTTCGGCAATTTGCCGAAGCCCTTTTTTTATCTAGTAATATGGTCACATAAGGCATAAGGCAGTTTTATGAAGAAAGGGTTTATAAAAAAGGCTGGGCTAGAAGAGTCGGGTGTAACTGATAGCAAAAGTCAGCTACCGATTAGAGTATCGACCACTGTCAGGCTAAAGTATAGAAAATATTTTGGTAAAGAGTGGGGCGACAGAAGAGACGTTCTGTATGATTTAAATAATCCGGAATTAAATGAGGTAATCGCTCAAGACTTTAAGGCGAATAGCGATGGCGTAGTTCATATGTTCCTGTCAAATCAATCTGATATAGCATCCAAGAAAAGAATGTGGGTTGAGATCAGAAGGGAATCCGCAGCTGGAAGGCCATTTCATTTCTTCTTTTCTATTATTAGACAAGATTCTATTGATATTATTGGAACAACTACTCGCTATATAAAGCCTAAAAAGGCGAGAACATATTAGCATTATTTTTAGCAATAAAATCTGAGGGGCACATGTTTGAGAAGAAGGCACACGGGCCGCACTATTGGCCGACAGTCGTAAATAAGGTTAAAGCCTTAGGTCTAAGGCCAGAGATTGTTGCTATGTTAAACAACGTAAATCAGATAGTATGGGAGCAGAGTCCTCCTGCGGATAATCCAAACGCTATAGCGTATGTTTCTTCTGAAGATAAAAATAATGATGGAAAGATAGACAAGATACACTTTGTTCTTTCTAAGTTTCCGCCTAATGCTGGTGAAGATGAGATAAATTCAATTGTAGAAATGGTAGCAAAAACACTGGTTCATGAATATGGACACATTGAGGATTTTGACTCAGAGAAGGGCTTCCCTGGCGGCGAGGGCGCAGCAGAGGCGGCAGAGAGACAGGCAGAATCACTAATACAAGGCGGAATGAAAGCGCTGGCATCAATTGATGCTTTTGGAGAAAAGGAAATGACTATACTTGGGGAGCTACAGAAGATAGCAAATCGTTTAGATGAAATTGGTGAAACAGGATTGGCAGACAGGCTTGACGTGATTGTGGCAATGGCGGCTATCCGGAAAGAGGCCACAAATCTTTCCAGGCATGACCTTGATGGCTCTGAGTATGCAGAGATAAGCATTATTGATATACTTGAAGAGTTTGGCCCTGAGATTAGAGGCGCTAAGGCTAGCGAGCTTTATGCCCCAGCCGAAAGAGACTGGGATGAGTTTAGGGCTAAGGTCGGAGATCTTAATCGACCCTTATATGAAGGAGGCCAGAGAGGTGCTTTCTTTGACTGGAGAGGAAACAAGGTTGGCGATGTGCTAGAGACAATTCTCGCTCACAAAATAAATGGCACCCCTCTTCCTTGGGCGACTGCTTCGGAAGAGACTGAGTCTATGGCTAAAGCAGAAAGAACAAGCAATAGTCTAGAAGAGATCCAAAAGATTATCGGGGCCAGCGCTGACGGAAAGTGGGGAAGAAATACGGCCGCTGCTTTGAGGACATTTTTAACTAGAAAAGAAAAGTACCTGCTGCCAGTAGGGACTGCCGTGGACAGTGCTATGAATTGGGGCAAGGGACACTCTCTTGTTTCGGTAAAAGGCGTATCTAGGCCAGGAGAATATGCCGGCAATTGGGGTGGGCTTCTTAAGTTTCTTGAAGACATAGAGAGCGCAGACGTTTCTGAGCTAGCTTTACTGAAATCTCCGGATATTAAGAAAGAGACCGACACTCGAAGTCCTCAGTGGACAGATCAAAGTGTAGATGAGCCTGAGGCAGAGGCTGTAGCGAGTAATGCCATGGACGATGTTGTAAGCAGCTTATCTTCTGAATTTACCATAAATCTTCCGAAGGTTAGAAGGTAGGGTGGAAGAAGAGGCCGAAGAATTATCTGTAATAGACTTAATAGACTATTACGAAGGAGGTCCTGTAATCAGAGGGAAGACTCCCGACGTAAATAGGGTGCAATTCGGCCCTGACGAAAATACCTTTAGCAATAAGCCTTCCGAACCACCCCCGGGCAAAAATAATACAGCGAAAAGCAGGCTCGATTATTTTCGCAAGAAAGCCCTTGGGCTCCTCGATACTCCAGCCGGATCACCCCCTGGGGCACAAAACCACAGGCAAAGGGGATACGGCGGAGATCAGCAGCCTTATGACGCGGCAGACTTTGAGGCATCTAATCGTAGCGGCTTCGGCGGAGAATCGCTGATAGACATAGATGAGGATAAGCCTCCGGTTAATATAGACAGAAAAACTCCGGAAGAGCCGGATGAAGAGTGGAGTTTCTTTGACTTTCTAATGCAATCTCTTGGCTGCGAGAACCTTGATCTAATAAAAAAAGAATTTTATATTGCAGATAATGGTAAAATCTGGATGAAGAAAGGCTCTGGGCTTATTTATTCTTCAGAATTTTATGATTCTAATAATATATTGTTAACTAATATAAAGAATTGCCTAAGCAATAGGCAGAAGAAAGATCTAGAAAATAGAATATTTAAAGACGCTTCTATTTCTAACGCAAAAAAAGAAGTTTATAGAGAGATAATCTTTGGCCGCTAGGTCTATGGGGTAAGAAGATGAGTAATACAAAAACTGAACTATTGAAATTGGCAAAGGCACTGGGTAAGTCTGGATATAAAGAATATGAGGCAAAAGTTTTTGCCGAACTTTTTTTTGAGCATCGAGCCAACAAGCCTAGATCTACAATAGAGGAGCCACTTCCGGCTAGAGCTTTCTTTGGCGCAGAGCTTGCCTGGGCAGGGTTTTTGGACAATCGTAAAAATGGCAAAAACAGCGAAGAATATGGGATAGCAGAGAAGGCCTTAGATGGAGATGAAATTGTTCTCTATGTCATGTGGAGGCATGATAATAATCTTCGCCAATCAGATGTGTTATGGAGGAAGGCGCGAAATAATGAATGGAAAAGCGTTTCAGATGCAAGTGGAGCTCAGCGACCTAAGGATAAGGAGTATCTTCAAATATTAGACGAAAAGGTAAAGCTGTGGAGAAGGCAGGCAGTAGGATCCAAAGAAGAGTCTGAGAAAAAAGAAGCTCCCAAGCAGAAGCGTCTGGGTCCCTGGGTTGCAGTTCAAAAGAAGTTGAACGAACTAGGAGCGAGCCTGAAAACTGATGGATGGTGGGGTCCGTTAACTTCTGCGGCATGGAATAAGCTTACCAAAGAAAACACGACTTCTGCCGTACCAGCTGATATGAAGCCAACAGAGGCATTGGCTAAGCTGCAGAAACTTTCTCCTGCCGCAAAAACTGTCCCTCAAGCAGAGCAGACAGAAACTGCAACTGCAACTTCTGACGCACTACTCAGTGCTTATGTCAAGTTTCCAACAGGTGATGGTCGCCTTAACTTGTCTCACAGAGACTCTCTTTACAAAAACGTAGCGAAAAGAACTCCAGAGACTATGCCTGAGTATGCAGCCCTTTCTTCAACTTGGAAGAAAAGGATCGGAGATCTTTACAAGAAAGATGAGGCAGTAAATCCTGAAATGGAACTTATATTGGGCATGCCCGCTGAGGCAAAGTCGGCAAAACCTACTTTTAATTCTTCTGAATTTTTTGCCGTAGATAACATACGAATGAGAAAATCAGACGGAGCGTTATTCTACGTTGCGAACCCTAATGATCAAAACACTATTTCTCCGCTTTCTCAAAGAGATCCGGAATTCTTAAATCTAAGAGAGCAGAGGAGAATGATGGCAGAGATAAGGCGCGAAGAAAAGTCTCCAGCCAAACGAAGGCTTTACCGCCAGAAGATTTCCGGTCAAAGAAAGCGAAAGAGGGGTCTATCAGCCGTCGAGCGTGGAGTGGGAACGCGCAGAGAGCAAAGAGGAATGGAGGGGCTGACTGGCAAGAAGTAATCGCTTGCCATTAAAATCGTAATGTAGACCTCCCCTGCACTATATCTAGCCGGATAGGCATGGTGATTTTTAATGGTCAAGATTTTCGGACAAAGCAGCCCCTCAAAACCTCAACAAACGAAAAGAAAGAGAAGAAAGAAGCCTTGCGCTAAAGAGCTGGAGGAAAAGGCCAAGAAGCAGCTTGATAAGCTCAACCCTATGGTTGTTCCTCTGCTTGCTGTAGCTCTACAAAACCAACCAAAAAATAAGTTCTTTATCTCAAGCAGAGACGTTATTATCGAGACTCCACATAGGCTTACCGATAATTGGATTGCATCCTTGAATCGCTGGGCTGATGAGCAGGCAAATGCCGCCATGTTAGAGCCTCCGACATATCTAGTGGTCGGAGAGAGACGCGCGATTGGCCCGCTTCTGGTCAAGAAGATTGTAGCGTCAAAGGCTGACGCTCAGTTTCCAACACCTGGAATCATGTGTTCCGATAAAGCTGGTTGGAAGTATTTCTTTAAGACGGGAAAGGCATACGACTTTGAGCCTGGAGAATATATCTCTTTCTCCGGCAAACTGTCTGGTCACGGAGAGGGAATCTCCTTTTTTAAGCGTCCAACTAAAATCGAAAAAGTTATTTCGATTGATAATTGCGAGCCCTCCACCGAGGGTTATGCTGAAGCTAGCTCGTTCGATGCGAGTAAGGTCGATATTTTTTAAACCAAAATCAAAAAGGAGAATTCAGCATGATCGATAAGGCAGATATTGTCGTCGGTTTATGCTGGGGTTGACCTTCGGGTCAATCTCAACATAAAAAGGTGACGAAGCAAAAGGAAAGATTACTGCACATCTGGCGAGTAGTGGCAACTATGATGTTGTGGCAAGATGGGCAGGGGGTAATAACGCAGGACACACCGTATGGGTCGATGGAGAAAAGTATAAAACTCACTTAATTCCATCTGGTGTATTTTATGGAGTAACTTCTGTTATTGGCCCTGGGTGCATCTTGCATCCAAGCTCCTTTGAAGAAGAGGTTTCTTACTTGGATAAAAATGGATTTGATACTACGCTGATCAAGGTTTCTCCAAAATGTCATATCGTAACTGATTCTCAAATAGCCTATGATAAGGAGCATTTGGCTCCAAGGCTTGGAACTACGGGCAGGGGAATAGCCCCTTGCTATGCGGATAAAGCGGCTAGAATTGGAATCTTGGCAAAAGATGTATTGGATCCGAAATATATTTGGGATGAGAAGTTAGAGGGAAGGCTTTTGTGTGAAGGAGCGCAGGGCGTTTGGCTTGATATTGATCATGGCCTTTATCCTTATGTAACTTCTTCTATCACCCTGCCTTATGGCGCTTGCTCTCTGGGGTTTCCGCCTCAGAGGGTTAATGCGATTTGGGGCGCTGCAAAGATATATGATACGAAGTCTGGGGAAGATCCGAGATTTCCAAGCAGTTTGCTTGAAGATAAGGACTTGTCTGTAATCGCTAAAATGGGAGAAGAGTTTGGAGTAACGACAGGAAGGCCAAGAAAGGTTAATTGGCTGAATCTCGACTATCTGGTTAAGGCAGTTAATCTTACGGGAACAACTAATTTAGTTATTAGCAAGTGTGATATCTTAAAAGAGTTTGGAAAGTTTAAGCTTATTCATGAAGGTCTAATTCGATCCTTCTCAAGCTTAAACATTATGTGTGATTTTATAACAGAAGTGATAAACGCTAATTGTATTTTAATTGAGGATATTGTGTATTCTTATTCCCCGAAGGAAGTGTAGAGTGTCAAGAGTAACGGTTCTTTATCATGCCGGCTGTCCAGATGGCTTCGGCGCAGCGTGGGCTTTTTATCAGAAGTATGGAGCGAAAGCTAAATATGTTCCGGTTCGTCATAGCGACGAGCCTCCGGTGGTCACTGGACGCGATGTATTTATTGTTGACTTTTGTTATCCTAGGGCTATATTGGAAGAGTTAGAAGAGGAAGCGAACACGCTAACGGTCATTGACCACCATAAGACTTCCCAAGAAAGCTGCGGAGATTTGGAGTATTGCCATTTCGATATGAGCCAATCTGGAGCAGTTTTGGCATGGAAGTTTCTCTTTAAAAGAAAGCCTGTCCCACCTCTTCTTAGGTATATTCAAGACAGAGACTTGTGGACTTGGGAGCTAGATAAGGCCGAAGAGGTATTGTCTGTAGTTGATTCGCATAAAAAAAGCTTTTCCGAATGGAACCGCTTGAGCCTGGAGCTTGGGGAGCCGTGCTCTCCAGCGTGGAGCAAGGTTGTTTCTGCTGGAGGGGATATTCTCAGGTACAAAGAAACTCTGGTGAAGATGATGCTCTCAAATGTTCATCGTCTAAATATTGCAGGGGAAAATGTTCCTGCAGTAAACTCTTCGTCTTTTCAATCGGAAATAGGAAACATTCTATGTGAAGATGAAGAATTTGCTGCGGTGTACTACTTCGACGGAGAAAAATTTAGGTTTTCATTAAGGTCAAAGGAGAATAGGATGGATGTGTCTACTATAGCTCTGGAGTTTGGTGGCGGAGGTCACAAGAATGCTGCGGGTTTTTTTGTAAAAAATATGAATGAACTAGAAACGGAAGGTGATAGATGCTGTGAGCAATAGTAATAGTAATAGCGAATTTGTAAAGGAGATAAAAAGTGTATTTAGCACCTATGGCAACTGGCAGAGCTTTCGCTCAAGGGTAGACTCCTTAAAGAGCGGAGCTTCGGAGGAGCAGGCGAGATATCTTCTGGCTTCTAAAAAGAATTATAATGATGCTCTCTTAGGCTCTCATAGGTGGAGCTCCTACTATGCTAAAGATTTCGTTTTTAGCTTACTAAAAAAGTATCCTACTATCGGAGATAGCGCTCTCTTAACAGGCCCAGAGCCTGTTAGGCTGATCTGCTTGTCTAATGGCTTTTACTCGGATATAAAAGTCCTTGACAAGCTAGCAAAGTCCGGGACAATTAATGAGCGAAGAATTGCGGCTAAAGGCTGCTCTATAAAAGTATTGCGATCTTTGAAGAAAGATAAGGACAAAGTTGTTCGAAAAACAGTTTTTGAAAGGCTAGGGCCGGCAGAGTGTTTGGATGATATGCTTGCCGATAAGATGGCAGAGATTCGAGCCATGGGAGCAGAGGCTGCACCATTTGGTTACGAGAAACTAAGTGAGATTATAATGAAGGAGATTGCTAAACGTCCGTTTTCCATAATGGTAACGAAGGTTCCTCTTGATTTTCTTCCACTTGTATTGGCAAATAGAAATCTAAAGTCAAAGTGGGTCGCCAAGCTTGTACAACAGAGAATGGAAGCTTCTTAGGGCTATTGTCCGGGCTTTCCTCAAGAAAGGATATAAGATGTTTGAAGGGTTTAGTGCTCGTTATGAATATGAAGGCAGTTCTAACCAGGATATGCCATTGCCGTATGACGAGATTTATAAGTATGCTGTAAAATGTGCAATTAATGAATCGCAATACTATTACAGTAACAATCCTATCATTAAAGATGAATCTATTCAGCATATTTGGGATAATTGTCCTAATGAAAGAGTGAGATTATTTCATCTAATTGTCAATCAATCTCTTAACATAGGGCACAGGTGTGATCTATTAAGCTCAGAGAGCTGTTACGCTTGGCTAGAAAAGATGTACTCTTATCTGAAGCAAAAAGCCTCCCTCACAGAAGAGGAATTAGATGCAAAGGCTGCGTTAATTCCTCTGGTGGATAAGGGGTATGATTATTTAGATGCACTTTCGCGGGCAGATCTCGGAGGAGATAGCCCAGAGGCGATAAGCATTAGAAGTCTTGGCCTGGAAAACTCAGAAGATCCAAAGTTTTTTGATTATTGCTTTTTTAAAGTAAAGAGAGCCCCGGGTGCTATCGATATTAAGCGACAGATTCTTTTCAAGGCGGCACAGAAAAACCTTCTGTCAGACAATCTGATTAGGGCAATTGCAAAGTCTTCTCCTGTCAGTCTCAAGAGGCTGGTTGCAGAGCACTTGTCTCAGAGTATTAGGTCTTGGAGGTACGCAATTATTCGCGATAGGGAAGAGGATAGTGCTGAAGAATTTGAAAATAAAATTGCTCATGCCGAGCGAATGATTATGCTCTTTGCAGATACGCCTGACGAACAGGTTATCTCCCGGTTAGCAGAGTGTATATCTAAGGACAACTTTCCATGGATTATGCCTGCTATATCGATAATTAATAGTCCCTGGCTGACAAGAAGGGTGGAGAGAGCGCTTGAGGCTCTCGAATAGGAGGATGTGTATGAGGTCCGAAAGAGAAGTTTTTCTAAATATTAAGGTTACTAACAAGGATACAAACGCAGTTTTTGAACATTCTGGAGTTCCCCTGGACCATGTGGAAAATCTAAAGCTGAATCCTAACCTTAGAGTGGAAGTTATCGGAAGAGCAAGAAGTGGAAAGAGAAGTGATAAGAACTTTAATAGGCGCTAGTATACTTCTTGCTCTAAGTGTTTCTCCGGCTAGCGCAGAGCCCTATAAATCAAAGTTTATAGGAGATATAGCGACAGAACATATTGTGTCTAAGTCTGTTTCTGTAGCCGGAGAGGCTTTGCCGTATACCGTTTCATATCAGGCTTATCCGCACTCCTCAAAAAGCAGGCTCCTTGTGGCATATCCTCCGGGAGACATTCACGAGGCCATGGAGGGAATAGTCTTTTTCTATAGGATGTTTGTAACAGAAACAGTAGGAAGCACGGCTGATTGCAGATATGGATTTAATTTAAATATCTTTATTATAGATAAAGATAAGATGCTATCTGAAGATAGGTTTGCGGCATACTTTCGTTCAATAGGATGGGGCGGAGGTATTGTATATGCCTTTTATGATACGACTCCAGAGATTAAGGCTAATTCATCTATATTGTTAACTGACTTGTCTCCTAGGCAGAACTACTTATCTTTAGCACACGAAATGGCCCATTATATGTGGGATAGGCAATGCTTATCCCATCATTACGGAAATGACTCAGAGGCTTTTGCGAAGAGATTTGAGGCTTATATCAAGAAGAAGACAGAGTAGATTGGAGAGAGACATGACAGAATTTGAAGAATTAGTTGTTGAGAGGCTTGAGGGGATAGAGCAAAGACTTTCCTCTATAGAAGAGCGATTTGAAGAAGCTACAAGCTTTGCGTCTGATATAATGGGAGAGAAGGACGGAGTATTGGAGTCGTTTGATTTGGGAGGTTTAGTATCCTCTCTTCTTGGCTCAGGGGCTCAAATTGAGCCTTCTAATGAGGGCTCTGCTGCTCACTCTTTGAGTGAGCTTTCCGGAGTTCTACAAGGCTTTCGGGACAGACTAGAGGTTGCCAAGCAGGCAATCCTAGATGTATCTGAGGATAGTGCTCCAACAAAGGAGGGCTTGCAAAAAACGTAATATAAATCTGCCCTGCACTATATCAGGGCGTGAGGGATGAGCCCTCGGGTGCTTCAAAAATTTGTTTAAAGATTGAAAATACGCAGCAAAAGATATTGGAAATATCGCTCTGTCCTCACTATATTGGGGCGTGGAATCCTCCGCGAATTTGTACAAGCTGTAAGGAGATATACTGTGAACATTAGTCAGACCAAAGAGATTCTTAAGAACATGCCCAATGATAAGTCTATCATGCTTCACGCGAAGCATGGAGTAGGCAAGTCTTCTGTAGTACGACAAGTTGCCGAAGAACTATCGGCAGAGTCAGGAGAGGAGTACGGCTTTTGGGACGTAAGGCTTTCTCAGTGCGAAGTTGGTGATATCAAGGGAATGCCTCATAAGGATATCGATAAGGATATCATTCGCTTTCTAAAGCAAGAGTGGTGGCCGCGTGCTCAGACTTCAAAGGGAATTCTTTTCTTTGACGAGCTTAACCGCGCATCAAAAGATGTTCTTCAAGCTGTTTTCGAGATTTGTCTCGACCGCCGCCTTGATGGTGAAAAGCTGCCCGATGGTTGGCGAGTAGTTTCGGCTGTCAACTCGGACGATGATTACGACGTTGTGGAACTTGACCCGGCGCTCAATGACCGCTGGTTCCACATTGACTTTGATCCCTCTGCTGTAGAGTGGATGGATTGGGCACGGGACAACGGGGTTCATAAGGCTGTAGTAGAGTTCGTTAACCGTAACCAGAACCTTCTTGACCCTCCGGTTGGAAACCTGGAGGCTGGCCGAATTTATCCTTCACGTCGAAGTTGGGTTGCGTTCAGTGACACGCTAACTCATATGGGGCTTGACTCTAGGGCTGAGGACGGAATGCTCACTCAGGTTACGAAGGGATGGCTCGGTCGAGAAATCGCCGTTATGTTCCAGAAGTTTCTAACGAATGAGTTTTCGCATCTTCGACCGGAAGAAGTCATTGATACCTTCGAGAAGGTCAAGTCGAAGGTTGAGTCTGCCTGCAATGACATTGAGGTTATCGCCGCTCTGTCAAGGTCCGTTGTTGCGGAGGTTAACAGCCGAAGCCTCACTAAGATGAAGGAAAAGCAGCGGTCTAATCTGCGCTCTTTCTTCCTGATGCTACCAAATGATGTAGCTTCACAGGCATGGGTTTCTATGCTGGGTGGAAAGAAGACTAAGAAGATCGTAATGGAATGGCAGTCCGACGAGGACTTCCGCGAGCATCTAAAGCAGATTTATCTCTCAAACTAATTTGCTTTAGCCCGCAGGCAGGCACGGGGTTATCTGGTGCCTGAAACATCTACTTAATGGAGAACATATGGCAAACGTAGACGTAAAAAATAAGCTAAACTCAGCTATTTCAAAGCTAGTAGCTTTTCGGCCTCTTTATGGAGAGGTCTTTCTCTTTTTGAACAAGAAGGAACGAAAGGACCTGCCAACTATGGCGGTTGGAGTAATTCGCCGTGTAGACCTAGCTTTGTACTATAACCCGGATTTCGTTGCGAAGCTTTCTGCAACGGAGCTTCGAGGAGTGCTGAAGCATGAGGCGCTACACATTCTTCTTCATCACCTGACGCGCTCAAAACATTTTGCGTATAACATGAAGGGATATAACCTTGCTGCCGATGCGGCAATCAACTGTCACATTGAAGGACTTCCTGACGGGGCGATTTATCCCGCGACTTTCGGCCTTGAAGAAAATCAGTCGGCAGAGTGGTACTATGAAAAGCTGAAGAAAGAGGCTGAAGAAAATGAGGATGGATTTGGAGGGCTTGGCGAAAAGTACGGCGAGACTCTAGACGACCACTCTATGTGGGAAGACTTCGATGATGATATTGTCGAGGAAAAGATTAGGGGTATTGCCGAAAAGGCGATTAAGGCTCAGGAGAAGAAGGGCTGGGGGAATATTGCGGGTGGTATTGCCGCGCAAATTATCGCGGCCAATAAGCCTGTAGTTAACTGGAAGAAGGAAGTTCGCTGGTTTATCAACAAGCTTGTAATGATGGGACGAAGGAACACTCGTATGCGTCCTAACCGACGTTATGGCTTTACTTCTCCTGGCTCAAAGAGGAACTATACGAGCCGTCTGCTCGTAGCGTTTGATACTTCGGGCTCTGTTTCTGATAAGCAGCTAGAATACTTTGCGACAGAATTAAACGGAATGATTGATCACGTTGAGGTTGATTTTATTCAGTTTGATACGCAGGTATACGGAAAGCCTCAGCCTTTTTCTAAGAAGAAGTCCTCAATTGCTATCAAGGGACGTGGAGGAACTTGCTTCGCTCCAGTTATCCAGATGGTTGATGAGCTGAAGTACGATGGTCTTGCTGTGTTTACAGACGGTTATGCTCCATTTCCAGACAAGCCGAAGGCTCGTGTTCTATGGGCCGTATGTAAGCAGGACGAGGGTGTAAACTTTCCTTACGGCAAAAAGGTCGTAATCGAACAAAAGTAGCGAAAACAATAAGCCGGAAACAAGCTTCTGGCTCAGGAAGAGGGCAAAGGGGTATCTCTTTGTCCTCTTTTTTTTGGAGAATTTAATGATTCATGAGATTTCAAAAACCCATAGTCGCATAGCCACTGTTATGGTTGCGTTTAATGCAGGGTCACGAGTTGAGTCTAGAGGAAAGTATAGTTCTGGAATGGCCCATATGCTTGAGCACTCTTTATTTAAGGGGACGGCAACAAGAACGGCATCGGAGATTCAGAGGAAGATAGGGTTTTTGGGAGGATCATCTAACGCATTTACCTCGCATGAGGCAGTAGTATATTTTATCACGGTCCCTTATGAGAACCTAGAGCCTTGCGTAGAGATTTTGTCGGATATGGTTTTTAATCCGATTTTTCCAGAGGAAGAGATTCTGAGGGAGATTGAGGTTGTTAAAGAGGAGGAGATTTCTTCTCTGGATAGTGTATCCTCATATATGTGGAATATGTTTTCGGAAAGCTTTTTCGACAATTATCTAACAACTCCTGTTATTGGAACTCAGGAGTCTATCTCTAAGTTTTCTGTAGATGAGATTAAGCGCTTTCACTCTCAGTTCTGTAATAGAAAAGACGCGATTGTCTCTATCTGCAGCAATCTAAAGAAGAAGGATATGAAGAACTTGTTGAATCGATACTTCGGAAGGGCCACTGGCAAGACGAGAAATCCCTATAAATTTAAAGAGTCTGGTTATATGGGCAAGCGATATGGAGAGCTAGAGAAGGGCGGCATTGAACATGCATATGTTTGGCTTGGAATGCCGTCAAAGCCTACTGGATCTGAACTTCGCAGTTCTATGATGGTATTGACAACCATTTTAGGACGAGGAATGGACTCTAGGCTGTTCGAAGAAGTAAGGGAAAAGAGTGGTCTTGTGTATTCTATTTCTGCTGGAACAACAGATTTTCAGGGAGGCGGAGCTTCTATGGTAGAGTTCTCAACAAGGGAAGAGAACATAACTCCGGCAATAGAAATTGTCGGAAAAGAGCTTTCTAGAGTTAAGGCGAACATGCCAAGTGCAGAAGAGGTTCAGAGGGCCAAGAACAAGATTAGGTCTTCATTCTATTCTGCGATGGAAGATAGTTATAGTCTGGCATATTGGGCGGTTAAGCGTAGGCTTAGCGGACTTCCTTCTATTGAAGACTATATCTCTGGAGTAGAGGCGGTTACTCCGGCCGATGTTTCTGAGGCGGCTGTAGAAATCTTTGATCAAGAAAAGCAGTTCACTGTTATTTGTCGGGGAACGTGATGAAGGACTGTTGGCTATTTGTTTTTGCGACAGCGCCAGATTATCCCGTAGTTATTATGGCAGTTTTCCCTCCAGAAATGTTAGAGGAAGCCATCGAATATAGAGACAAAGCATCAGGATATAGGACGCTTAGAAAGGCCCCCTGGAGACTTGGCCCTCTGCCGAGTTACTCAGAGACATTAGAGGTTTGATAAAAAATGAAGTTACCCCGCTTGTAGCGGGCGGGCCGAAAGGCGCGGTTAGGTGGGTGGTTGCCTAGCCAAATATTTAGAATAAATTAATGTGAAGATTTTGCCCGGCGCCCGCGGGGGAAGGAAGTTTAGTATGACTCATGAAAATAGCGTAGAATTAATTGGCGTTTATGGAAACGACCTGACCCATGCTTGCTCCGCTTGGACAAGTACAAACAGAGAGCTAACGCCCAAGAAACTAGGAAGGGTTGATAAGCTACTACGTATGCTTGCAACAGAATTTCATCATACTCCTTTCGAGAAGTCTAGTTTACACTTCTTGATTACAACGGATATTGCATCGCACATCCACCTTCTAAAGCATCGCTCTGGCGTTTCGCTGAATGCAGAATCTTCCCGATATAAGGAGTTTACAGAGGACAAATATTACGTTCCAAGCGATTGGCCGATAAGTCAGCAGTGCGCCTTGAGAGCTCATGTGGAAGAGTCATATTTAAGATACCATTCTTGCATTAAACGGCTGGAAAAGGCTGGAATCTCAAGAAAGAGAGCTAAAGAAAGTGCCAGATTTTATCTCCCATATGGAATTCAGATAACTTCTGATGTTATGTTTAATTGGAGGTCGTTCGCTCACTTTCAAAATCTAAGAAATGATGAGCACGCACAAGTAGAGATAAGGGAAATTGCAGAGAAAATGCTTGCGTTAGTTGAGGAGGAAGGAAGCTTTCCGCTTACTATAGATGCTATGCGGGCGGCTGGAATGCTGCCAGAAAAGGCTTAGAGCAGTGAGCAGCAGGCACGAATTTGACGGCCAAAAGGTCTTGGGCGATCACTGCAATCGTTGCAGCAAGACTGTAAAGTGGTTTCATATTCCAGACTCACTCGCGTCCGCGTGCAAAGAGTGTGGCTTTGTTCGCATCGGCAGCGGAAGAAAGAATGAAGATGGAGTCAGGGAGTATGAGGCAGGCCCGACTGTTCAAGAGTGGCTCAAAGATAGTTACGGAGATAAGAAAGCAGGGAAATAATGGCGTCTACAGAATACAGAATTGACTATGATGAGTTAGACTTTGTTTCGAAGTTAGCGGAGACTCCCATACTACTTGATAAGAAGCAGAGGCTTCTTGCTAATTCATATATTAAAAAACCATATCTTAAAAAATGGAAGAAAAAAGATATGAAGAGTCTCCTTGGTTTCTCTATAGAGCGAGTTATTTTAACTTTAAAACAAATGCTTGACGAGAAAGACCTGATAACGCAAGAGGGGAAGAGAGTTTCTGATGAAGTCGAGAAGTATATGATGAAAAATAAGCTTGAGTCATTTCTGCTTGACTCGAAAGAGCATGGAAGAGTCCTTGTCCGCTTTAAGAGAGGCCGGTATGAGAGGCATCCAATAACATACCGCTCTTATCCAGGGAAGAACAAAGTGATTAATGGAAAAGAATACTATATTCTGACCGATGATCTTCCAGACAAAGTCGGGACTGCTCCTATAATTGAGGAGTTGATTTCGAGAAAAGACGTCTGGACGAATTTCTTCAAGAAATACATTGGGCTTAAAAAGAATATTTATTTCTTTCTTGGAATTGAGACTCCTAATGGGTGTGATCACCCTCCGGAGGCTATGGGGCCGGTTGTATTAGGCGGCCTTGGTGAAGGGCTTATAATCACCCCTTCTAAAAGAGCTTATGCGGAGCCCAGGATTATAAGGACAAAAGATGTCACGATTAAGCTATAAAAGTTTTTTGTGTAAAACGTGTGGAATTCCTATAAATCCATCAGTTATGACTAACAGCAGGGAGATTGCCTATCAGGAGGGTCCGAATGGGTTGCGGAAGACGCCGGCTATTGTGGCCTCATGTGAGAGCGGACACGTTGGTGTGTTCCCGATGTTTCAGGCGGTAGAAGCTTATATGAAATATATAAGCGAAATTACGCCCTTTTATGTAGGCCGTGTAAAGTGGGTCAAACATTTTATTCTAAAGGAGAAGATTCTTACTCCAGAGGAAGTGCGGCTTGCAGAAGTTTGTGAGCGTGATTAAAATATTGATAAATTTTAGGAAAAATTAAATGGACAACACGGTAATTCCGGCCCCAAAGCAGAGAAATCTTTATCTTCCAGATCAGGTTACTCAAAAAACGATGAATGATCTTACGAAAAATATTGTCATGATTAATGAGCATGATGTTTTTCTCAAGAAGACATATAAGATTCATAATATCAAATATAAGCTAAATCCTATTAAGATTTACATTGACTCTTATGGCGGGGCAGTCTATCAGTGTCTTGGCCTCTTGGGTGTCATGGAGAAAAGTAGGACCCCGATTCATACGATTGTGACCGGCGCAGCTATGTCTTGTGGCTTTATGATTTTGATATCTGGACATAAGCGCTTTGGCTATTCTCAATCAACTCCGCTATATCATCAGGTTTCTACAGGCTTTTACGGAACGATAAAAGGCATGGAAGAAAAAGTCAAGGAAAGCAAGCGACTTCAGCATAAGATTGAAGAAATAACTTTAAATAGAACAAAGATTACCAAGAAGAAGCTAAAGAAGGTTATGAAGAATAAATTCGATTGGTTTATGACTGCGGAAGAGGCTTTGCTTCTTGGCGTCATAGATGAGATTCTGTAAGATGAATCCCAAGAAGCCAAAAAAACCGAGAAAGCCAAGTGCTCCGCCCAGGCCAAAGGAAGTGCTTGAAAAGCACATTATGATAACTGAGTGGGTTCAGGATCGAGAGAGCTATTCCCTAGAAGATGTTCTTCCAGATGGGGTTCCTTTGTCGCAAATATTTCTAGTGATTGATCATGAGGCTTCATATGATTATGAAGGATGTTCCGGAGCTTCAATGTTCATAGTCTATGACATTCAAAATCCTAATCTTGAAAAAGATAATCAAATTTATGAAGCCAAACTGAAAGAGTATTTGAAGAATATGTCTTCTTATGAAGAAAAGTTAAAGGATTATGAGGTTAAAATGCAGAAGTGGAAGCTGGCAGTTGCTCCGCAACTGTTAAGCGATGCCGAGAAAAAGCGTGATAAGCTTCAGTCTGAATTAAAAAAGCTTGAAAAGAAAATTGAAGACTTAAAATGAGGTTAGCTGAGCCAGAAAGAGGTAGAGAAAGATGATCAATTTTGTTAAAAAGACTGCGCTGGTAGCAATGATTCTCTATGGAGCTGGCTATTGCATTTATCACACCAATGAAATTGTTCCAAAACTTATTAAGTTTATGGATCTCATTTACGGATAGGGGACTAAAATGAAGACGATAGTTAAGATGCTCTTTGGAAGCAAGGTCTATGGAACGAATCTTCCATCTTCCGACACGGACTATAAAGAAGTTTTCCTGCCAGATCCTCGTGACATATTTCTCTTTAAAACTAAAAGGATTATGTCTTCAGCCACTAGCTCAGGGAAGAATTCTTCTGAAGATATTGATGTAGAGTCAATAGAGTTTGGTAGATTCTTAGAGCTTTGTATGGCCGGGCAAACAAATGCTTTAGATATGCTTTTTACTCCAAAGGAATTTTGGCTAGAATCCTCTCCTGTTTGGGAGAGAGTCTTGGAGCTTCGGCCGCATATCTTGAACAAAAAGGTTCACGCTATGGTTGGATATTGTAAATCTCAAGCTTCCAAATATTCTTTGAAGGGCGACCGAATGAACGATGCAAAGGCTGTGCTTGGTTTGTTCCGGTCTATGCCCTCTGATGCAAGGCTATCGGAACACTTAGACGACCTCGCACATCTTGCTGAGAGAAAGCACGTTGAGCTTACTGACGTGATTCTTAATAAGAAGTCTGGAAAGAAAGCTCCTGCCCTAATGGTTTGCGGCAGATATATGCCCGTAACCACTACTTTTGGATATTGCATTGATAGCACCCTAACTCCTTTATGTGAGAGGTATGGTCGTCGTTCACAGGCGGCGGCAGAAGCTAGTGGAGCAGACTATAAAGCTATGATGCACGCGCTTAGAATCTCCGGCGAAGCAATCGAGCTATTAGAGACAGGCTCTATTACCCTTCCCTTAAAGGAAGCTGATTATCTTCTGAGAGTTCGCAAAGGAGAAGTTTCTGTTGAGGAAATTTCTGAAGAAATCGAAAGCAGGCTTAAGAGCGTAACTGCCGCAGTCGCAACAAGCTCTCTTCCGGAAGAATCAGATAGGAAAGTGATTGAGCAGATAATATATGACACTTATCGATATCATTTTCTGCAAGAATTAAATTGAGATTTTATAGATGAAATATTATATCAAAAGAGTAAGGTTGAGGCGTTTAGAGAGGCGAGTTATTGAGGCGGCAAAGCGAGCTTGCGGAGCCTTTGCGACCTATGATGAATTAAACAACGCAGAAGAGCACTTGAGGTTTGCAGTCAGAGATCTTGAGAAATTTGAAAGGAAGAACGAAAGTGAGTCATAACTGTTATAGCGATATTGTCCCATTTGTAAAGCATTGCTTTTTCGAGGGAGATCCGAACAAGGATAGGCAGGCATCAAAGCTTTTCAACACGGATTGTTATCTCGAAGGAGAGTGTGACTGGCAGTGGGATTTTTCTGATGAAGATATCAGCAATATAACGAATCAGAAATTAGTTGTTAATGATTGGACTCATATGGGTTATGTTAATTTCGGGAAGAGAGGCTATATTTATGCTTCGCTTTGGACTAAGGATGATAGCCAAAAAGTTTGGATTGTAAATTCTTCTCAGTACTCTAATGTTGGAGAATTTGATATGGCAATTATGGCGAATGACAGAACCTCTGTAGTGGAGTTTTCTAAGGATTTTTCGCATCTTATGACGACAGATATTCCGATCGAAGAAACAGACGTAGTTCAGTGCTGGAGTTGAGCTTTGGAGAGAAAAATGAATGATAAACAGTTTTTGTTTTGGTTAGCAGAAGGTCTTGTGCCGGTTTATGGAATAGAGGATGAAAAGGTTATAGGTCGAGTGAGGGCTATAGCCGAAGCAAGCCCTGACGATCAAACTTCAATGCCTCAAATTGCAGAGAGGCAGATTCCAGATGCAGAGCTTTTTGGGTTAACTCAAGAGTATCGAAAAATCAACGAGGGAATTGAAGGTACTGTGACTATTCGGGGAATTGAGTTTGGTTACACGGCCCAATGGGAAGAGTGTGATTATCCTAGTTACACGTCAGACATTCCAGACATTTTTGGATTTGTAATTACTCAAGATATTCCGTTTGTAGCATATTCCAAGAGGATCAAAGGCTTTTGCGAAAAGCTCAAAGCTTTTGAGGAGGAATATATTGAGTTTGATTCTGACATTATCTTTGGGTAAGAAGTTATGAAATATTTTCTTTTAATTGCTGGCGAAAATTATTATCCAGATATCGGAACTGAAGATTGGATTGCCACTTTTGAAACCAAGGAAGAGGCGGAGGACGAAATTAAGATCGAAATGTCTCCTTCTACAAATGAGTGGTACTATGGAAAGCATTTGATTCGCGGCTGTCATTATGATTGGTACGAGATTGTCGACTTGAGAAAGTGGATTAATGAAGATGGGGAGGGAAAATGATATGGGAGCTCATGATTACACTATTACGGTAAATGCATCAGATAAAGAGGCTGTCAGAAAAGCATGGAGCAGACGTGTTGAAGAGGATGCTCGTGAATCTGGAAGAGGAGCTTATGCTGGTAACGCAACAACTTTTTCTTCAGGAATAGAGTTTATTCATCGCGGTTTTGATTCTGAGGTAAAGGCTGAAGAGTATGTTTTGGATCACCATAGCAAACGAATGGCGCCTATTGCGTGCTCTTTTTATGCCCCTCAGGCGGTAACTGAAAAGCAGAGAAAGAAAGTCGAAGATGCAAGGTTAGACTTGAGAAGGGTCATGGAAAAGAAATATCATGGAATGGTGGCCATATGTGAATCATTCTTTGGAAGAAAGTCAACGCTCGTAGGATGTTCGGAATGTTCTTCTCGCCTTAGTCTAGATAGGCTTAAGGCAAAACATATCTTTCCGTATAGAAGCGAGATATCTTCTGGCTATATATCTTATCCGCAGCTTCCAAAGTGTCCGCTTTGTAGCTCTGATTTGCTTAGCGATACAGCTATCAAAAGGATTGCTGCCTGGACAGAGAGGGAGGCCAAGGCCTTGGAGAAGGTGGAGCAGGCCGCAACCCAAAAGCCAAGCAAAAAGCTATCTTGGGTAGTCGGCGGTTGGGCGGCTTGTTAGCTCATGTGTGAGGGTGTACATACAGAGCATTGTTGTGTCATTCACGGATGCAAATATAGAGATGAGGACTGCACGGTTGTAACCTATCAGAAGCGACAAAGCTTTTTGTGCGAAGATTGCTCTTGGACTCTAGGGGAATTTGAAGATATGAAAGAGGCACATAATAGAATCATTGAACTTAAGACTCTACTAGATTGCGTTAGGGCTGGGAGTCCTCATTCTTGGCTAAAAGCGAATTAGAGTTGCGGCTGCCCGTGCAGGGTTTAAGATTTTTAGGCTAGCCAAATTGGGCTGAGCAGATTGAGCGAACCAAGAATAGGGGTTAAGTATGAAGCTAAAAGAAGGTTTGAGTTACCAAGACGTTTTAATTGTTCCACAGTTTTCTGATATACGCAGCAGAAAGGAAGTTGATCTAAGGTCAAGCCTCGGAAGCACCGTATGCAGTCTCCCGATTATATCGAGCCCAATGGACACTGTTACAGAAGATAGGATGGCTTTGGCTATGGCAAAAGCCGGAGGAGTATCTGTGATTCACAGATATAATTCACCAGAGCAGCAGGCCCTAATCGTAAGGCGCGTTCTTGAGTCTGGCCTTGATATCGATGCGACAGCACATACTGCCGCTGCAATAGGAACTTCTTCAGACGAGTTAGCGCGCGCACGGACGCTCGTAGACGCTGGTATCCGAATTCTATGTGTTGATGTTGCACATGGGCATCATGTTTTAATGCGGAATGCTCTAAGAAATCTGCGAAAAGACTTCGGAGACCATATTCATATTATTGCGGGAAATATTGCGACGAAAGATGGATATGAAGCTCTGGTTGATTGGGGCGCGAATAGTGTTCGTGCGAATATTGGTTCAGGCTCAATCTGTTCTACAAAAATTCAAACAGGGCATGGAGTTCCTGGGTTGCAGACAATCTTTGATTGTGCCGAATCAAGTTATGACGCCCCTATCATTGCAGATGGTGGAATCAGAAATTCTGGAGATATAGTTAAGGCATTAGCTGCTGGAGCAAACTTTGTTATGTGCGGCTCCCTTCTGTCAGGAACAGACGAGACCCCAGGGGACGTTCTGGAGACTTCAGAGGGTAAGTTCAAAGCCTATCGTGGGATGGCGTCAAAAGACGCTCAGATAGCCTGGAGGGGCCGCGCTGCTTCTCTAGAGGGCATCGCAACAAGAGTAAGGCTTAAGGGGTCAGTTGCAGATGTTCTTGGAGATTTGGAAAGAGGAATTCGCTCTGGCCTTTCTTACTCTGGAGCAAGAACCATCCACGAGCTTCAAGATAAGGCGGTCTTTATGAGGCAAACGAATGCCGGTCAGATAGAGAGCTCAACGCATATCTTTAATGCAGAAGGAGAGCGCCGATGACTTCATCTGACGCTTTGGAGAAAGCCATCCAATCTATGAAGAAAGAAGAGGAACATTTCAGCTCTAGTGCGCAGAAGATCTTAAGGGCCCGCGCCAAGACTTGGATTAAGATTCATAAGGCTCTGGCGAAGAAAGAGAGGGGTGGTCGTGAAAAATAAGTACACGAAACCCAAGTTTGTTGTTTATGATAATATAACTAATGAATATTTGATAAAATATGAAAGCCACTCTATAGCTAAAGGCTGGGCATGGGCGACAGAGCGAGTCTGGATTGATGATAGAGCTATATTTAACACTCTAAACGACGCAGAAGATGTCATTCGGGTGGCTTCTGTTGAGTTCCAAAAAAATGGAGTTACTAAGCTAGAGTTTGAGGTAAGAGAACATTTTGTTGGCAGTAAGACATATGAGGCCATTCGCCAAGCTTTGGTTCAGTCATATGGGCTTGATCTTATCGAATATGATAGAGATCATTATATGACTGCGGCGGTTATGGATGGATTAATTGAGCAGGGCTATATTCGAGAATAAGCGCAGAGTAAAGCGGAATTGAATAATGGCAATTATAATTCGAAAATGTAATGAGTGCGGCAAAGAATATAAAACATATTTTCCGCTGTCATATAGCCAGTTTTGCTCTATTGGATGCCAGTCTGCAGAGGCTCACAAGGAGCACGCAGAAGAGTGTCCTTGGCCCCAAGGCTGGCACACATGTAATTGCGGAGCCTTTGATTTACCGGAGAAAGAAAGTGAGTGAAAAAGAAACGGGGACTTGTACAAGTTGTAAGAAAGAGTGCGATAGCCTAAGTGAAGTTGGGTCGCGCGGCTCAAGGCGTGTTACCTTGTGCGAAGATTGCATGACCTGGGAGGCTCGATTGACTGTGAAATATTCAGATCTCTTGAGCAATTGCTACCCCTGCGTTGGAGAGGGGTGGTCGAATCTTCTTGAGGCAATGTGCGCGCATATTGAGCACTACCTTAAGTATACGGGAAAGGCCATCATAGAGGACGGTGCAGAGCCGCCTTTGAATGGATACTATATGCATTCGTTTTCCTTCTGCCAAATAAAAGAAAAATTCGGAGGACTTAGAGCTTATTACTATGGAGGTGATGAGTTTATTGAAGGAGTAGTCAGTCTAACTGAGGCGATGTCTCTTCAGGCCTGCGAGGTTTGCGGCGAGCGAGGAGAGCGCAGAGACACAAGTTGGATATCGACTCTATGCGATAGTCATTATGAGGAGAGAAAGGTTTTTGACGAATCAAGGAAAGTGGGACATAAACCAAAGAAGGTAGAGTATGAGCCCCAACAGTTGGACTTATTTAAGTTTAATATAATGAAGATGGTCCAATAATGGGAGTTGATATAAAAATAGACACATGGCTTCAGGACGCAATTATAGATCATCTTGTAGATGTGGTTAGAGAAGAAGTTGGAGAGGAATATTATGTGCATTTTAAAGATGCAGAATATGGAATCCTTACGATAACTTGTTATTCCAAAACAAAACGGAACTATTACGCTGATAAACGCAAACAGTTCTCTTACAGAGAAGCTTTAAAGCTATTTCTTGAAAGTGAAGATAAATTTTAGCATAATTTCAAAGGAGGATAATTATGAAGAAGAGATTGCATCCACAACTGACTACGCGCTCATATTCTGATTCTGGGAATGGAGAATATTCGGGCGGAACCTTTAATTTTTTTGGAATTGAGTTAGAAATTGCTTGGGACCCCAGAGAGGAGTCTTGGGAGCTTAGCTGTCCTCACCTAGTAGATGATAGCGAAATCATAAAATCCCTTAAAGCATTTGAGAAGAGTCTTTCGAAAGAGAGTGTGGAGACAGTATTTGGAGGAGAAAGGCAAGTCAGGTTTGTAGACCTAGGAGAAGGCCAGGAAAACTTTTGGTCTGAAGACGGTGCCAAGTGGATGGTTGGAAAGGCTTCGTACAGCCACCTAGAGCCTCTTATCGGATATAATATCTGCATAAGAGTTTCGGGCCTAAACGATCTTCCGACCGGAGAAGTTAGGCATTTTGAAAATGAAACTTTCGTTTATATATACCCAGAGGATAATGAGTAATGGGAAAGAAGTCGAAAAAGCCATGGAAGGAAGATATCTACTATTTAATCATCGAGAATAGCTGCAAGATTATGCCCAGAAGTTATTTTGAGATAGTAGAGCTTCATGTTCCGGCCGGATTTGATAAGAGCAAAGTTGGAGAGGCATTCTCGGAAGGAGAGGCTTTCTTGGATGGAGATCCTACTGTAAGCAAGACTGTGGTTTCTTGGTTTCACGAAACTGAGTTTCCGGCCTATAAGCTTAAGCAGAGTTTTTATTTACAGGAGTTATAGGTGATTGTTTATATTATAACAGAAGAATCTTTTAGAAATGAAGCAAGAATCGTTGCGGTCTTCTCCAGCGAAGAGGCAGCAGAGGAATTCTTATTCGAAAACGAAGGCGACGGCGAGACCACTCTTTGCGTAGAAGAGTGGTCTGTAGATGAGGAGCTTCTGTAGATGTTAACTGCTATTGGCGATGTTATGCGAGAGGCATACGATAGAAACTGGATAACTACCAAGGACGGGAACTGCTCTTTAAAGAGGTCAGAGAAAAAAACTCTCTACATAACTCCGTCTGGAGTTAGAAAGAATATCATTTATCCAGAATCTATTCTTAGAATTCCAATTTCCAGAGGAAAGCTTGGCCTGAATAAGAATGCCTCTGGAGAGCTAGAGATGCATTGGCTTTTGCAGAAGAGTCACAAGGGAACGAGATGCGTGCTTCATCTGCATCCAACCTATATTGTTGCAGCGATGATGGCAGGGTGGAATCTGCAGGCATTAGCAAAGAAGTTTCCGGAAGTATATCGCTATACAAAAGTTGGGAAGAATGTAGGACTTTGGGAGGCGACAAGTAAAGGCTTGGCAGATGATACATTTTTTCAAATGCAACGTAATGGAGAGGTCTATTATGATATTGTTGGCCAAACTGCGCATGGAGCTTGTGCTATTGGGAAAAACCCGTGGGAAGCATTTTGTCACATAGAAAGGCTAGAGCATATTTGCAAAATAGCATTAGCCTCTGGAGTTAAGCCAGAATAAATATAAAGGAGAAAAGGAAGATGAATTCTATTATATTAGAGATTAGAGCCGCTGAAGGCGGAAAAGAAAGCAAACTTCTTGTTAAAGATCAACTCGGCATTTACGGCAAGGTCTGCCGCCGAAATTATCTTTAGCCTGAAAATAATAGAATCACGCCCAGGAATTAGCATAGCTTTGATCGAAGGAAAGAACGCTTTAAAGATCTTTGAGAAAGAAGCAGGAGGCCATCGCTGGCAAAGAGTTTCTCCCCTTGACAAACGAGGCAGAGTTCACACTTCGACTATAACGGTTGCAATTCTAACAGAGCCAAAAAGAGCATCAGTAAAGATCGACAAGAAAGACCTTGAGTGGAAGACTTGCCGTGGATCTGGAGCGGGCGGGCAGCATAGAAATGTAACTGACTCTGCCGTTCAGCTGAAACATATTCCAACACAAATAAGCATTCGATGCGAATCAGAGCGTTCACAACACTTGAACAAAGACTATGCTCTAAGGCTTCTTCGAGCTAAGCTATATGAGATCGAAAGGAGCGCAGCCAGCAGACGAAGGTCTGAGCTGAGAGCCTCTCAGGTTGGCTCTGGAATGAGAGGAGATAAGATAAGGACTTATCAAGTTCAGCGAGACAAGGTGACCGATCATCGAACCGGAAAAACTCAAAAGCTAAGTAGGTTCGTCAAAGGTGAAATTACAATATAATAAAGGAGATATTAAATGAGCAATGTAAAACATCCTAGCCATTATCAGAGTGGTGACCCTCAGGGAGAGTCCACGGTTTATGAGACGATCAAGGTTATTGAGGCTTGGCGGTTAGGGTTTCACCTTGGAAACACAGTTAAATATATATCAAGAGCGGGAAGGAAGCACGGTAATGTCCTAGAGGATTTAAAGAAGGCAAAGTGGTATCTGGATCGATTTATTGGCCTTTGTGAAAAGGAGTCTGCAGCGACTCTTGACGAGTCAAAACCTGCGCCTAAAATATAAATAGGGCCGGGGCGGCAAACAACCGCCCCGGCCCCTCGGGCAAAAGCTTTGCAGAATCCGTGAAGATTTTAGGAATATCAATAAGTTGACATAATATTGTTGATAATTAAAAGACGTTAAAGTATATTATGAGTGAGGATGAGTTGGTGCAGTTTACCGAGTTTTTAATGTTCTGCTTAAGCTCTGCCGGGATGACTCTGGTACTGGTTGTATCAGATATTGCGGAGCCACTGAGAAGGTTCTTATCTCGAAGCCTATGGGCTGAGAAGTTAATAAACTGCTCTATGTGTACCGGGGTTTGGGTTGGCGCTTTCTTGTCCTTATATTTTGAGATAAGTCCAGTAATCGGCGCATTTATTACAAGCGTTGTAAGCTGGTCAATTCACAACATTGTTGATGCGGCAGATTCAATTGCTGCCAATCTCGATGAGCCTGTTAACCTATATGAAGAAGAGGAATAGTTTGATATGAAAGATGTTATTAGCAGGGTCTCAATTCCGGCTAGAGTTCTAGATTTGCTGTGGATAGATGATGAGTTCTTCAGAGAGGTTTCTTCTAATAAGAAGGTTTCTTCATCAGGAAAGTTTCCAAGGTGTGATCAGTGGTGTGATGTCGAGGGGTTTCATATGGCCTTTGCGCTTGCAGGGTATTCTCCTGATGACATTGTGCTCAAAGCAAAGGGCAATGAAGTTTTTATAACTGGATCTGGAAACAAAATAGACGCAGAGGAAATGCATGAGGCATTATCTGATCAAGAAGAATACCCTGCAAAGGCTCCAAATATAGTGGTGCAAAGAGGGATGATCGTAAGGGGAATTGCCAGAAGAAACTTTAAGGCTAAGTTTTACATAAATCCAACATTTAATGTTGGACGTATGTCTGCTTCGATGAAAAATGGACTTTTAGAATTAGTAATTCCGCGCAAAGCAGAAGAAGAGCCGAAAACAATAACTATAAAGGAGATTTAAAATGGAAAATGTACAAGCGCTACTAGTTGAGATGGTAAAGAATATTGTTGACGACGAAGAATCTGTTCAGGTTCTCAAGACCGAATCAGAGAAGGGACTTTTATTAGAAGTTAGAGTTGGAAAAGAAGATGTCGGCAAGGTAATTGGAAAGCAAGGGCGTATAGCGGCGGCCCTAAGAACTGTGATTAAGGCAGCGGGAGCTAAGGCCGGCCAGCGCATTATGGTGAATGTATTTAACAAGCCAGTAGGCGAGGAGTAATCCGAGGTGAACTGGAGACAGAAGTGCATGGAGCATCCGAATCTGATGTTCGGTAGCTCTCTCAGATCTGCGAGGAAAAGAGCTCTAAAGAGAGATCTTCCCTTTGGTATTAACCGAGAGTATATTGTCGATTTGTTTGAAAAGCAAGAAGGAAGATGCCATTACTCCGGTATTAAGCTTAATGTGATTAAATCAGATGAGTATGGAGTTCATGATCCGCTGAAGATGTCTCTAGACTGCGTGGATCCGAAGAAGGGGTATGTAAGGGGAAACCTTGTATGGTGTGCCTATTGTATCAATTCTTTTAAATTAAAAATGCCAGTAGAAAACATGCTAGATATCTGCAGGCAAATAATAAAAAGAGCAGATGAAAAATGATAGGTTCATGGGCTACGTTAGATAAAGAAGGTGCATTGTTAAAGGTTGTTGAAAAAGTAGGTGAAATATATGAAAATTATGGGATAGACCCAAGAAGTATGGATGAAGCAGATTTAGTAGTGATTTATGACTATTACCTACGTAAGTTGAACGAACTGGAAGAGGATCTTGCGAGGTCCAGAAAGCATGCCGGTAAGTTTGATGATGATATCCTTTAATTTACTATTAATAATTAAAGATTTATAGGTACAAGGCATGCACGCATATGCGTGCATGTGCAAAAATGGTAGACCAAACTTATGATGAACAAAAAGAAATTAGCAAAAAGAATAGCATCAAAAACTCTGCTGACCCAAAAGGAGTCCTACCAAGTTCTAGAGGCTACAATCGAATCAATAATAGAAGGCCTAGAGGAAGATGGAGAGGTCTCTATTGTAGGGTTTGGAAAATACTACCTATATACACATGCTCCTAGGCCAGTTAGGAATCCGAAGACTCAAGAGAAAATGGTCCTTGACGCCTATCAGTCAGTTAAATTTAAAGTTAGTGACAAAATTAAAAAGTATTTCAAAAGTCGTAAAAAGTAATGGCAAGCGATTCCTCAGGCGTACTAACTAAGTTTAAATCTGCGGTAACAATTGTTACAGCAGATTTTGCTAATTCATTATATGGAGGAGAATTCGGAACATCATCTGGAGATTTGCTAGCAGCTGATGATCCCAGGGTTGCCGGCCATGTTCATGACGGAGCCAGAGCAGACGGTCATGCAGGGAAGATCGATTTGATCGACCATGTTTCTGGTCAGTTACAGAATCAAAACCTTGGAGATAAAGCCGTTACAAAGAGAACGGTTTTTGATACGATAACTGTTAGCGAGGCAATTCCAGAGTATACAGAAGACGGATCTATTACAAAGTACCTTCTGGACCTGAGAGGTCTTAGGGCAGACCTGACCTTTCAGGAAGACTCTGACCCCTCAAGTGCCGCGTCTGCTATAACAGAGAATAAGATTATAAGGCAGAAGGATCAGACATGGAATGGATCAAGCCTTGAGGCTATAGAGGATGTTTGGTCTAGCGCAGAAGGGTTTGACTTTGTATTTGGCTCCTCATCGCTTGAGGATCTTGATCTAGGCGGTGACGGAGACAGTCGATTCTTTTTTGACAAATCCAATTCCGCATTTAGAGCAGGAACAGTTGATCATACACAGTGGGATGAAGCAAATCGCGGCATAGCCTCTGTAGCTCTTGGGGCAGATACGGAAGCGTCTGGAGATTATTCTGTTATTTCCGGTGGAAAAGAAAATCTTGTTGAGGCGGCCCTCTCTGCTGTAGTTAGTGGAACGAAAAATACGATTAAGTCAGGAGCTGAGACCTCAGTTGTATTGGGCGGAAAGAGCAATACCATAGAGGCGGGTGAGGCTTCTATGGTATGTGGAGCCAGCAATCTTATAGAGGCCTCTGAAGAGGCTGCAGACTCCCCTGATAGTTCCTCTGTAATTGGATTTCGAGGCCACTCTCACATGTGGGGACAAAACACGCAAGCCTCAGGAGCATATAATCCAGAAAATCCAGTTTTATCAGATTTCCCATTAAATTCCAGCTCTGCAGGTCTTTGGACTTTGTTTACAAAGGATGTCGGAAGTGCTCAGGTTTTTAGCGCAACAATGTTTGGTCACTTCAACTATAGTCGAGCAAATATTGCTACATCTTCCGTTCCGTATCCAACAACAACTGTTGCATATTTGGATGGAGCAGAAGACACAGCGTCCCCTAAGAGAGCCTTTTTTCCAAGGGCTAATTGCTCTTATTCCATAAGAATAGAAGCAACAATATCATATACATATTGGGATCAAAATACGCTAAATGTAAGTGAGCATAACTCTACAGCTTTCCTGATGAATGGAGGCGTTGTTTGCAAAAATGATGGATCATTCGATTACAAGATGACCTCTCTTTTGGAAACATTTGACTCTGGAGCCCTTATTCCATTGGCGATGGGAACGAGCGGCTCTAGAGTTACAAGTCCCGCAGCCCCTGTCGGAGGCGGCGCTTCTGATTTTGAAGTATTCTTCTGTCACGATGAGACTGCTCCAACCGATGCGGGTACCGGCATCGCAAAGGGGAGTAGCCTTAAGTTCGTAATGCTAAATCAATCTGACCAAGTAGGCTCCAATCTGCTTGTCGGTGAAAGCGTTGCTGTCAAACTCACTGTTGTTGAAAATATGCTGAACGTATTTAGGGAGCCTACGGTTTAAGATGGCAGATAGCAGCGATACTAATTTGACAAAGTATACGTCGGCCGTAACGGTTGTTACTGCAGACGTAATGAATCGCATTTTCGGAGGAGAGTATGGATCTAATACTTCGGTTGATGAATTTCATCCTCTTGTGGCAGGACACGTTCATGATGGGACCCATGCGAATGGAAGAGCCTCCAAGATACTTCTGACAGAGGGGGCTCATGTAAGAGGTCAGCTGGCTCATGCAAACCTCGGTGGATACGGAGGCTCAACTCCGGCAGTACAATATATTAATTTGCAAAGCTATTCTGACTTAGTTTATGGAACGCCAGCAGCAAGAAGGGCTGCTGCAATTGCTGCTGGAGAAGATCTTGAAAATCTCGCGATACCAGAATATATAGAGAATACTACAACTGGGGAAAAGAAGTATTTCTTAGATTTATCAGGCTCTGCAGGCGGAGACAACACCAACATACAGTTCAATAACGCAGGAGCGTTTGGCGGAAACAACGGATTTGTATACGACTATACGAATACGCGAGTTGGAATAGGAATTTCTTCTCCAGACAGAAGATTGCACATAAAGGACTTGGTAAATCCTCCATTAAGAGTGGTCGGGCTGTCAGCAGGAAGTGGAACGGCTGTTGTTGTCGATGCGAGCGGAGATTTTTACACAAGTTCTTCTGTAGGCGTTCAAAATTTATTTGAAAATATTGCTGTAGTTGCGGACGGCGGTTCGGCGTCAGGCGGCCCTGTAGTCGCTGATAGCGTTACGGATACGGTTACCTTTTCTGCCGGAACTGGAATTACCCTAACTGCAACCGCTGACACAGATACCGTTAAGATTGAGTCTAGTACAACGCCGTCTACTCCTGGCGGAGCAGATACAAATATTCAGTATAATGACTCTGGATCATTTGGAGGAAACAGCTCTTTTCTTTATAACAAAGTTGCAGGAGGAACGGGAGAAGGCACTGGGCCGATTATTTCTCTGGAAAACACAACTAATGGCCCAGGAGATTTTGATAAATATTCTGCATTTAATTTCATCGGAAATTCCGGAACCTTATCATCCGGCCCTATAGCTAGGATCGCCGGCTTTCATCATACTTATGGGGGAAGCGCAAATGATTATGGAAATCTATATTTACAGACGTACCATGATACTGATGCGGCCCTCAAGACTGCGATCATTATAGATGGAGGCAAAGATTCTCTGGATAAGGCGGGATATGTAGGGATCGGCCCCATCACTCCTGGCGAGGTTATAGGTCCAGATCTCTTAACTGCTCCGGCAAGAAGGATTCATATTGTTGAAAGAGCTACGGGAGGAGAATCTGCTCCTGCCGACCATTCTCCGATTAGAATTAATGATTTGAAGAAGGGGAAAGGGCATATTACCCTTTGGAATTCGAATCCAAGTGAATCAACCGCGTTTCCTGATAGTGGAGATATTTATTACTTAGAGACAGGGACTCCAGGGCAGGTTGTTACGGCAGACGCGAATCGGCAACCGGCCTGGAAGACTCCGTCTATTGCCACTCCAACTATTACGGAGACTGCCGCAGATCCTTATGTGGTCTTGGCAACAGATGACTACGTGTTAGCAACAGGCACGGCGCAAGTTATAACTCTTTTGGCTGGAGCTGATCATAATACTGGAGTTTTAACAATAAAAGATAAAGCTGGGTCAGCTTTCGCTAGCAATATAACGATTAATACAGATGGCGCAGAGACAATTGATGGTGCAGCCTCTCTTGTTCTTGACGCAGATTATGCAAGTGTTATGCTGGCTTTTTCTGGCACAGAGTGGAGTATAGTATAATGGCATATCAAGTGAGGTAACGATTGATGCAGGAAATTCTCATCCTTTAGGCTATATCTGAATCCAGACTTGGTCGGAGCTGCATCGTGGACTGACTTTGGAGATTATATAGAATACGATACTTCTTCCACAGGGATCATGACTTCTGATAAGGGGCGATTATTGGCAGCCTGGGCTCTTCCGAAGGACAGTGGAATTTCCCCTAATATTGCAGAGCTTCAACTAGACGGCACAACTGGAGATATGTTTGTAATTACTGCAGATCCAAATTCAACAGATGTAATGAGCGTCTCTTTCGGAGGATATATAGATATCTAAGAGAGGCACTTCCTAACGATTGTTTCGATTTATTAAACATGTAAAATACAGAGAAGATGTAGGTGAAGATTTTGATATTATTTGGATGCAATGGACATGTTGAAAGCTCTGGATTTATTTGCTGCAATTCTATTGTTAATCCAATTGCAGACTTGTCCAAATTAAACAGAGAGACGAAAGATAAGTTGATGCCTTTTTTAGAAAATGCTTGCGGCTTATTTGACGCGCCCTGTAACGACCATAACAAGTGCATTAACATAATCAACTTTTTATATAGACAGTTTGGTATCATAGGAGAAGATAGGCTGCACGAGATACAGGCATTTTTAAAAATGCATAAAAGATGCGGTATATACATAATGTTAATGCTGGAGGAAGATTTTCATGTCTAACGTAAAGATGCCTGCGAATAGCAAGTATATGGACTCAAAGAAGAGCAAGGCACAAAGCGGAGTAGAGAGTGCCTTTGACGACTTCAAGAGACTCTTGTCCGACAAAACTCATCCCGACAACCAGACTCCGGGCTACCACAAAAATGTAGTATCTATCCTCAATAGATTGCTGGTTGCGGCCGACGACCTTGATGGAATCAATCCTGGGGAAGGAATTTTTGGCCTTATAGTTTTATCTCTAAGATCCTCTCTTAAGCTTAGGGATGATAACATCAAGCTTGAGGCAGAGCTCCGAGATCTAAAAAGAGAGCTCGGCCGAGTTAAGAAGAACCAGGGATCCAAGTGAGCTTCAAGGAAGAGACAATCTCCCTAATTCTAGGCAAAATATCAAAAAACAATACCCTTATTAGAGGGCTGGAAGACGAGGCTCGCAAGTTTTCTCTTGACCCAACAAAGGACGGTGCCTATATTGCTCGTATAGGGTACCGCGAGGCGCTGCAGGATATTTTGGAAGAAATAAGGAGTTCTAATGCCGGAAGAGGGTCGAGTTCAGATTTTTGAAAAAACAAAAGAAAAAGTATTTTCAGAATTACTTAGTGCATTTAAGATCAAGGCAGACTCTGTTTCTTTAAAAGAGCAAGAATATTTCGATATTTATGACATAAGGCTAAGGCACGGAGAGAAGGCCTCCAAAGTGGATCGAGCCCTTGGAGACTTAGGGCTTTCTCTTATGGCTCACGCTTACCCCACTGGATCTATGATGATGGATCGGGGAATATATAGGGTTCACGTTCAGACCAAGCAAATTTCGCCGCCCTCTTTTGAGCAGGCATACAGCTCTCTTGACGAGAATCACTATATTCCCATAACTCTTGGGGCAGACTCTCACAGCAAAATGCTAAGCTTAGATATGAACAAGATGCCAAACGTTTTGATAGGAGGGACGACCGGGTCTGGAAAGAGTGTTTTGCTGCATAACTTCATTCTTTCTCTCATAGGAAAGAAGTCTGCAGTCTACTTGGTAGATCCGAAGATGGTTGAGTTCTCTATATATAAAGATGTACCATCTGTCGCGAAAATAGTACATTCCGTAGAAGACTCAATAGATGTGATTGGCGAAATTACAGTTATTATGGAGGAGCGTTTTGCGATACTTCAGAAGGCGAGAGCAAGGGATGCAAGGGAGTTTAATTTAAGCTTCCCAAAGAAGCCAAGAATGAACCCGATTATTCTGGTTATTGATGAATGGGCAGATTTAACTTTGCAAAATAAGGCAATTCAAAAAAAGCTATGCCTCCTTGCTCAGAAAGGCAGGGCCGCTGGAATCTCCATAATCCTAGCAACGCAGAGGCCTTCTTCAAATGTAGTTTCCGGCCTTATTAAGGCAAATTTTCCGGCCAGGATAGCACTAAAGGTTGCTTCCGCTGTAGATAGTCGTGTCATTCTGGATTCTAATGGGGCAGAGAAGATAACGGACATTGGAACAGGCCTCTATATAGACGCATCACTCTCTACTCCGAGACTTTTTCGTGCGCCGAAGATTACTGACATCGAGGAAGAGCTGAGTAGGCTAGGGGTTAAGAGGCGTAAGCCATCTTTTTGGAGCAAATTCTTTTGAGGCGTTATTCAAAGCAGGATATATTGGCTTCTGTTAAAATTTCTGAAATAGCAGAAAGTCAGGGGATTGCCCTTTCTGAGGCAAATAGCGGAAACTTTACACATAAGTGCAAATGTCCAGGAACAGAGCATAAATCTGGACTAGAAAGAACCGGATCATTATACATCGATAATCAAAACAATAATTTTTATTGTTTTGGATGTGGAGCCTCAAATAATGCTATAGACTTCTATATGCTCTGTACTGATCGAACTTTTACAGAGGCAATAGAAGACCTCTCTGTATGTGTAGATCCCAATAAGGCCCGAGTCGGCGTGCATGAAAAGAAGCAAAGTACTTTGTTTGTGCTTTTGGAGATATCAGAAATTCTTCGCAATCTCCAAAGAAAGCACTCGGATGATGCGGCTTGGATAGAATCTTTGATTAAAAAAATGGATTCAAAGATAAGCTTGTTGGATAGGTATGACGTTGCTGGAGCGAAAAGAATTCAGGAAAAACTGAAGAAGATCTTGCACAGGAGGTATTTCAAACTATGAGAGCTATAGTATGTGGAGATGTGCATATCGGCGCAGTATTTGGCCTAGGAAGGTCGAATGGAAAGGGCGGTAACACAAGAGTGGACGACTATGAGAGAAGCCTCAACTATGTAGTTGACCATGCAATCGAAACAAAGGCTGAAATCTTCATTCAAACAGGAGATATGTTTGAGTTTAGGGATCCGGAACCGGAGCACATGGGAATTGTAGATCGGGCCCTGAAGAAGCTTTCAAACGCAAATATTGCGTCGTTCATTTTAATGGGAAATCATGACTACAAGAGAAGCGGAGATAACTTTACAAGCTCTATCTCTTCTCTTGGAGCCTGTGAGTACCCTAATGTTCGCATGGTTCTCAATCCAGATGTAATTCAGGTCTCCAATAAGGACAACAAAAGAGTCAATCTACTGTTGCTTCCGTATAGAGACAAAAGGATGTATCCCGGAAAGACTACTGCAGAGCAGTCAGGGGGGTATGACGCAGAAGTTCGATCTTTGATCGAAACATGTGAGCAGGATATACCGATTATAGCTGTGGGGCACAACTTCTTTTACGAAGGAAGTTATAATAACTACGGCGGCTCAGAGATTATGGCAAAACCCTTGGCCTTTGCTGGGTGCGATGTCGCTATGATGGGTCATGTGCATCAGTTTAGAGTCTTAAGAAAAAGCTCTCCGGTCTGTATATATACAGGTTCTATGGAAAAGTCTAATTTCGGAGATTCCAATATTGAGAAATATTTCATAGATTATAACGTTGAGAAAAAGAGAGCAAAATTTTGCAAAATACCGGTACGCAATCTGCTGGATATTTCCTATGATCTAACTGGGCATGATTTTTCGGGAATTACAAAAGCTCTTGACGACGCAGTAGAAGCGTATGACGTAGAAGATAGAATCGTAAGATTCAAGGTTACTATAGACGAAAAGGTTGCCCCTGCAGTTGATCGGAAGGCTATTCAGTCGAAGCTTTATGACAACGGAGCCTTTTATGTTTCAAAGGTTTTGGTCGAAATTATAACCAAGAGAACAGTTCGGGATATCGGAATACTCAATCACAAAGATGATTTCTCTATGTTTGAGGCCTTTGCAAAGTCACAAGGAATTGAGGATGCATATCAAAAACTCTTATTAAAAGAGGCTAAGATAATTATGGGAGACGCATGATTCCTCTTAATATAAAGATGATAAATTTCTTTTCACATTCAGAAAGCGAAATTGATTTCACGAAATTTAATTCTGCTCTTTTAATTGGAAATACAGAGGGTGATTATACGAAAAGTAATGGCTCAGGGAAGTGCTTGTCTGGCAACACCATATTGACAGACGCATATACCGGAGAAAAAACTTCTGTAAAAGAACTGCATGAAAATTTTCGGGATTTTTATGTATGGGGCCTTGACGAAGATCTCAAGCTGAGGCCAGCCAAAGTTGTTGCGACTCAGGTATCTGGAGTAAAGAGTATGCTAGAAGTGACTATGGTCTCTGGCATTTCTGAGCGTGTTTCTAAAACACATCCAATTTTATCTGATGACCTAAACTGTAAGAAGGCCTCACTTCTTACGGAAGGAGACTTTGTTGCAACACCAAGAAGCCTTGGAGTTATCTGTCCGAAGACAACCCTTGAGGCTCCTGAGGCTAGACTGCTTGGTTTGTTCGCCGCAGAAGGCGGCCTGACGGGCATGTCTCCGAAGTTTACAAATGCAGATGAAGAGATCGTTGAAGTAGCAAGGAAAGACGTAAAGGACATCTTTGGAGGAGCGCTTAGCAAGCAGGAGCTAACGTATACGATAACATCAGCCAATGACAGAAGGGGAAATGGGGCGGCTATTTTGAAGAGAATGCAAGAGCTCGGAATCTCTTTAGAAGAAATGTCTCCAAATAACTGGAGTAGAATAAAGGCGCTTCAACATGCGCTAAATTATGATAAGCTGCTATCGTTTAATGATCCCATTATAACGAGAGCCGCAAAGTCTTTGTCTTCAGCTAGGGCCTCTAGAGATTTCTTCAAAAAATATAATCTTATGGGGAAGAAGGCGATTGACAAAACTTTACCCACAATATTCTTTTCTGAAAGCAAAGAAAATGTTGGCGCTTTTTTGGGAATGTTTTTTTCTGGCGATGGATACATTGCGAACACCGAAAAGAGTCGAGAGGTATCTTTTAGACTTGAATCTCGGCAACTAGCATATGATATACAGAGTCTGTTGCTGAGATTTGGGGTGACAGGTACGGTTAGGCGCAAGCTAATTGCTAAAAAACATAATTCTTGGACCCTGTCTTTGCACACCGAGGCCGGCAACTTCGATAGGTTTTTCGACTTAGTAGAGGGACACGTTTACGGTCCAAAGAAGGCTAGGCTATTGGCTATGAGAAAGAAAATTCAATCTATTCGTGGAAATCCGAATAAGGACGTAGTCCCTTCGAGCTTATTCCGGGATGAAATACAGGAGAGCATTAAGTCTGGTGCTTTTTATGGGAATAGGGATAGGTTTAATTTGTCGAGAAGTCAAATTCGTAACAAAAACATGTCAAGAAGCAAGCTTGGCAAATATGCCGCCTTCATGAAGAGCGATAGACTAACTGCCCTATCAAATGCCGATATATATTGGGACAAGGTCAAGGCAATAAAAGAGATTCCTGATGAGCAAACATATGATATACAGATAGACAATCATACAAAACTGTATGCGTTAAATGGATTCATAACCCATAACTCGGTTATCTTTGAGGGTATACTGTGGTGCCTATTTAATAAGTCCAGATCAGCTATGATGGATGACATTATTCGATGGGGAGAGTCGATCTGTTCTGTTGCTATGGAATTCAAGCATGAAGACAAAGTTTACAGGGTAAAGAGAACTAGAAATAGAGTAAACTCAACGTCAGAAGTTGAGCTACATTGCCTAGATAAGGCTGGCGATTGGATCGATAAGTCTGGCTCAACATCTGGCAGTACCAACAAGAAAATAGAAGAGACTATTAGGCTTGATCACAAGACCTTTGTGAACTCTATTTACTTTCGGCAGAATGATATCTCTGAGTTTGCAGAAGTAGAGGCCTCTAGGAAAAAAGAGATTTTAAAATCAATAGTTGATGTATCAAGATGGGACTCTTACGAAAAGGAGGCCAAGAAGAAGGCCAAAGAGCTTTCTATGGAATGCAAGATTCTAAAGAAATCCGTAGAAGATTATGATGTAACATTCGAAGAGCTGGAAGACGTACGCCTTAATGTCAGCCAGTCAAAGGAAAGGGTAGGAGAGCTTCAGTCTAAGAGGAGCGCCTACTCCAAAGATATCTCTTCATTGGAGGTCAAGTACTCAAAACTAAAGAGCAGCCTTGATACGGACGCCTATGATAAGGCAACTGAGGAAATTTTAATCCTCAATGAAAAGAGAGGAAGGCTGCTAGGACAGGTGACAGATTGTAAGAAGAGAATTTTTGATCTAGAGACAGAAGAAGCTCCAATTCTGGTCTTAGCCGGAAAGCTGGAGCTATACCTCAAGGAAAAGGTCCTTGAGGAAGTTGACGAGCTAAAAGTAGAGGATCTAACTAGCGAACTATCCTTTTATAAAGTTGAGAAAGCCTCTTCACAGGAGCTGATTAGAAGCTTAGACGATATAGAGATAGCTCAAGATCGTTGCTATGTTTGCAGTCAAGATATTGACCAAGAGCTGTATGATTCTCTAAAGAAAGATATCCTCTGCAAGAGAGGGACGTACTCCGAGAGAAATAGTGTGGCTATAAGAGAATTGCGAAACACAGAAGATGCCCTAAATGCTTTGCTCAAAACAAAGGCTGAAAATGTCAAGATCCTAAAGGCGAGAGAAAAATTAGAGATAGAAAACCATAAGCTGTCAATTTTGAAAAAGAATATAGCGCAGTACAAACAAGAGTTGAGCGCTGCGGAGATTGCCGCAGTGGAGGCGGCTGATCGTCTAAAAAGAAATAAATCTCAACTAGAATCAATCAAGAATGAAGACTTTCAGGCTATCAGAAAAAACCTAAAAATCTTTAGAGCAGAGTTGTCTGTGTTGCTAGAGAATATTTCCAAAGAGAATGTGAGTATTGGACGATTACTCGAAAGAGAAAGCACTCTGTCTGCTAAGCTTAAGAAGATGTCAGAGGACAAAAAGAGCATAGCTAAGAAGATGGCCGCAGTATCAACCTTTGATAAGCTTGCCAAGATGTTTGGAAAAAATGGGATACAAGCAGTTCTTTTAGATACAATTATTGAAGATTTAGAGAAGACTTCAAACGTAATTTTGTCCTCAATTTGCAACGAGCCAGCATCTATAGTCTTAGAGACACAGCGGGTCGGTTCAGACGGAGTTTCTACCATAGAAACCTTGGACTTAAAGGTACAGAAGGATGGACACCTACAAAGCTTTAAGTCTCTAAGCGGAGGGGAGAAGTTCCGGATATCACTTGCGCTCAGAATAGGCTTAAGTGATATGTCCTCTAGATACGGAGGCTCTTCGCTTGAGTTCTTGCTCCTTGATGAGGTTAATTCTCCTCTTGATCGTTATGGAGTTGAGACTCTTTTTGTTAACGTAATTAAGGCTCTAGAAGATAAGTACAAGATACTGGTAATAACCCATGACGAATCTTTGAAAGAGAAGTTTGATAACATAATTGATATAACGAAAGTCAATGGAGAAAGTTCTATAAAATTTACGACTAGGTGACATGCTAATTATATTGAGCATATTGCGAGGAAAATATGATAACGCTAACATTAGTCGAAAGTGAAATAGAGTTTATTTCGGAAATTCCATCTTTCGTAACTTTTTCTACGGACGTTCCTGCGACAGTGTATTATACTCTTGACGGAGAAACCCCAACTTCAGCAGATTTAATTGCAGTTGGAAATGTCCACCTACCAACGTCCCCTGGGGCAGTTACTTTGAAGGCAATAGCAATCTCACCTACAGATAGCTCTGCTGTTCTGACTGAGTCTTACGCTACAAGCTCTACAGATCTAAATGGCCCAAGGAGAATCGGTGAGGAGGGAATTTCGATTCTATCTTCTTCGGCGGTTGTGCTAGATAATTTATCCGTAAACTCCGTTGGAGAGCCAGCTCAAGAGACTTCGATAGCGTTTGAGGACTTAGATATAAAGGCGTCCCTGGTTAACTCAAGCGGAGTAAAGCTTTCAGGAAACAAGACTTCTGTTTCATTTATAAACTTTCCTGAAATCAACTCTGCAGATGATCGTTTTTCTATTTCTTCTGTAAATAATAATTCAGAATTTGATCCAAAGGCAAAGTACATAACTATAGACGGATCAACCCAAGAAATGATGGACAACCAAGTCGTTAAGATTATTAATCGCACTTATAGTACTTTCGGTCCAACTGCCAAATTCTATGAGGAAAGATTAGGGGAGCCCGAGCCTATAGTTACTGGAAATTATGTTAGAAGCTTTTATGACGCAGAGAAACAGCTCTATATATCTTACTATTGGGAGAGTCTAGAATCTAGATGGATAAAGTCTGTTCAGAGAGTCGAGAGAAAGACCTCAAAAAACGGGGTTGGTAGCAAAAATCGTTTTGTATATCGCTGGATACAGGATAGGTCTGTTAGTCGAGCGTTTTAAAATTAGGAGTTTAATTTGTTAAAGTTATCTGTTTCGTCTATGGACACTCACAAAAAGTGTCCCAAAAAATATCATTATAGGTATATTGAAAAGCCAGACATTCCAAAGCAAGAATGGAACTTCACAGAGCTAGGCTCTTGTGCTCACAGAATTTTGGAAATCTTTCATGAAAGAATTATAGCGGAAAGCATTCCCTCGAAAGATTACTCGATTTTAATGAAGCAGTGCTTTGTAGCCGGAGTAAAAGAGTTTAACATAAACTTGCTGCAGGAATCTACTTGGATGCCAGACGGAGATATGTCTGGAATGCTTGCTCTCAGGATAATGATGCAAGATTATCTCAATAAGATCAGAGCAGAAGGAACCCCTGATGTAATTGCCACAGAAATGAAGTATGAGTTTAATATAAACCCAACGACAATAGTGCGAGGCTTTATAGATAGAGTCGACAGAATAAGTCCAGGCGTGTATGGAGTTCTAGATTACAAGACAAGTAAAAATCCGAAATACTTAAATGAATTTCAGCTTCTAGTATACGCTGAGGCTTTAAATCGGAAATTTAAAGATGTCAAGGAGGTACATGGGTCTTATCTTATGTTAAAGCACAAGAGCTCTACCAAAGAGTATCGTTTTAATCGCAGTGATTTAAGCAGATGTGTAGACACCGTAACAAAACGAGCTTCAGCAATTGAAAGTGACAAGAATTGGGTCAAGAAGCCGTCTATGTTGTGTAGGTGGTGCGACTATATGCCAATATGCCAAGATGCTTGGGCGGAATAGGAAGATATATGAAGAGCGAGCACGAACACCTTGTTAGGATGTACGAAGAAGAGTTTCTTATTAATACAAAAACTAAGGAAGGATATGATAGGGTTCTCAAAAAGATATACCCCTTGGTATGCAAATGGGCGTCTAAAATATATATTTCCGGATATCACACCGAAGACTTGAGGCAAGAGTTCTCGGTGATGATAATTGAGGGAATTAACGCATTTAACCCTGAAAAGAAAGTTAAGCTAAGTACGTTCCTCCACAACCACTTGAAAAATAAAATAATTTCAAAACTAAAGAGCGCAAATAAATTGTCAAATGATGCCTACGGGTATCTTCATCAAAAGGAGGCAAGCCTTTGCTCTTGTGGCGGTGTCATTCAGAAGAAAAAAAGCCTTAAGGTGTGTGTGGAGTGCGGCGCAGAGCATGGCTCTGCGTATAGAGTCTCAAGAGATGAGCTTATCTTTAGTGCGATGCCCAAGAAAAATCCGATGAACGGAGAGGAGTATGATAATTTCGAATCCAGCCTATCATCATCTGATGGAATTTATTCCATAGAGAGAACAGCTCAAGAAGAGGTCGACCTATCTATGATGATGGATCGACTCGAAAGACAAGTTGATGAGAAAACTCTGGCCATCTTAAAAATGGTCTGCCTTGAGGGGCACTCTATAAAAGATGCTGCCAAACAAGTTGGGATAACTGGCTGGGCAGCAAGTATGCGGTTAAAGAGAATTAAGACCAATAAGGCTGTAGTAGATTTTCTGGAAGACTTCGTCTAAGACTAAAAATGAAAAAAGAAATGCTGGCCTTTCTAAGAGAGGAGAGGTCTATATCAGAATATAAGATTCTAACTTTAGAAAGAGGAAGGCCTAAGCCCTATAAGGCTCGACTCCTTTCTATTGAAAGAGACTTTTTGAAGTTCCCCTTTGACTCGCTTGGGCTAGACAGCCTGAGCGAGCTTAGGTCCGCTGTATCAGCGTTCAAAGCAGACAGGGCCTTGTTTGATTCCAAATACAGCAGCGGCTTATTAAGAGAGCGCGCATCTTCTCCGAGGCATATCTCATCCTTGAGAAGGCGAATTGCTTTTTTTAAGAGTTTATATAAGTATCTTCTGGAAGATAAGATAAGAAAGATTGATCCACTAGAGGGAAAAACTTCGATTAGCAAGAGAGCGTTAAGCCCAAAGAGGCCAAGTTCTGTGAGAGCTGTCGAAGGAGCGCTTTCTGCAAAGAAAAGAGCCAGAATACAAATTCTGTTGTACTCTTTTGCTAGAATTATCAGAAGAGAGGCTTTAGACATAGAAGCTACGCTCGATCTTCTTGAGAAAGAGAACGGAGAGGCCTCTATTGAACTGGAGGCTAGACTGGATGGTTTATTCGATTTTGGCGTTATAAATATATTCAGATATTACAACGCAGGAATTATGGAGACTCCACTTCTGACGAACGGCACTATGGGGCACAATAATTATATATCTTGTATATATCCTCTTTCAGACATTACAGATTCTCTTGAGCGGTCGATCTGCATAGAGAGAACTTTACCGTTAGAAAGAGGCTTCTTCTCCAAAGCGGGAGCTCCTATAAATAAGAAGTTTGTAAAAAGAGGGTTCTCAATAAAGCTTCCGATTGCTAGAGTTGGAAATGAGACGATGAAGCTCTTATATCTAGATCTTTTTAGCACCCAGAGAACGTGCGTAACCCCGCTGATGGAAAAAGACTTTTATAATATTAAAATTAGAGGAGATTACTACAAGGCAATATCTACGATTCCAGTTTGGGAATTCCCCAAAAAAGTGGTTGGCCCATATCTGAACAGAGAGATCTTGAGGCTTCTTGAACTAGAGGAGGCCTCTCTTATTGGAACGGTAGATTTTGCTGACGATCAGTTCTGTATAGCTGCAAATAAAAGCTCTAAGGGGAAAATTGAAATAGATCCTGTTGAAAGCAGAATCTTAGTTGCCGCAACAAGGTCTGAAGATTCTCATATAAATCAAGCTTATTCGTGGATTAAATTACTAATAAAAGAAATAAAAGATGATTACGAAGAAAGCTTTCTTCGTAAGGAAGCCGTAGAATCCTCAGAGAATAGATTGGCTAAATATCAAAAGTTTTTGGAAAATAAAGAATATGAACAGTAAATCAAAACTAGAGACTGCAGTAGAGGCGAGCAAAGAGCATTTTCCCGAAACTTTTGAAGAGGCCCGCTTAGACGACTCTCTCTCCACCCTCGAAGAATACCATAAATACTTAAACCAAGTATTTAATATTCTTCCAATGCTGATGTCTGAAGAGGAAGATTCTTATGAAGAAAGAGGCGAGGAGGAGATAGGCTTTTACGGAGAAGAGTCTTATGAAGAAGGGTCTTACGGAGAAGAGTCTTATGAAGAAGGGTCTTACGAGGAGGGTCTGAGTGAGGCTGAGGTAGAATATGATTACGAGCAACAAAAAGATATTCTTATAGAAGCTGCCGAAAAGGCGTTTCTCTCTTCTGGCTCAAGCGGTATTACGGAGGCTCTTTCGGCAGCTTATGACGATTTTGTTATTCGGTTTCAGGGCTATTCGCTTCCCGATCATCTTGAGGCCCCAGTATTACTCTTATTCCGGATAGCCGGAATAAGAGGCTTTATAGAGACGCCCTTTGAAGAAGTTAGGTCTTACTTCTTAAGCGAAAAAAAAGAAGCAGAAAAGGAGCCTATACCTGACGCGATTAATATTTTCGAAGAAGAATCAGGTGAGAAAGATCTGCCCTCAGCCTTGCTAGAAGAGCTAGAGCCTAGAGAGCATCCTCCGAAAGGCATGGTAGAGATTTCGGTCTTCGACAAAGAGCTTGTTCGTAAGCCTGCCCTATTTAAGAGAAAGACCTATGGTAGATTGCAGCGATCACTGGTAACATCTTCTCGGGCATTTATCTCAGATACGTCGCCCTACTCCTATAAGTCCTTGTTTGACAAGGCCATACAGGAAGGTGCAGAAGTTACTCCGATTACATTTTCTGCATTTTTCAAGAAGTATAACGAAAAGGCTTTAGGAGGAAAGACTGGTCCAGATGGAGTTTTTGTATATTCAACTGAATATACAAATGAGTTGCTATCTGGCATAAAAGTAGAGTTAAAAAGTTTCGAAGAAAAAGCGAAAGAATGGTCGGACTATACTCGTAACAATGAGAAGCATGGGGATCGTGATACAGTTGAAAGAGTAGAGGCTCATCGTCAGAATCTAGCAGATAACTTTGATAGATTTGTATCATCTATTAAAATGAGAGATCTTTTTGTAAAAAATCAAGGAGAAAAACTAGACGATAAGATCTACTTGACGAATCATTTAATAGAGGATCCTTATCTCTCCTCAATATATTCAATTTTATATCATATAGCGCTTCCAGATCTTAGCCTAGGCACCTTTCTCCAGAAGAAAATTGATGAGTTTAAGTATAGCAAGAAATACTCAGAGAGTATTAAGAAAATGTATGAGTATGGCTTCTCATCAACTTTTCACGATAAAATCTATAATGCTTTTCGCAAGAGTATAGAGAGTAAGGCCAAAGAGTATTTGGCAGGAGAATCTTTTTCTAGCTCAAGAGGAATGTGCGGCTTTATAACCTCTAATATTGGAAAAGAGAGAATTTATTATACAATAAAAAAGGAGTCTGTCCCTCAGATTAAGGCTGAGCTTATAAGCTGTACTGTATGTGGAAAGACTATTGTCAATGGGTTCGAGAAACAGCCTGGCACTGAAGAACAGAGAAAAAGAAAAACGATTGAAGCCAAGATGAGCAAGATTGACATTCAGGTGCAAACTTACTCTCTCTTTAAGAAGGAGACTAAAAAGGATAAGGACGGCAGGCTTGTTGTTGGAAAAGTTGAACCTCTCCCTATCGAGAAGATTAGAGCGTCAGGGGCTAGATTTGCGCCTCCCAAAAGCTACATTTCCGTAGTAGGCGGAAAGAGAATCAAAGAGGCCTGGAGCTCCATATATAAGAGGTCAAACGAAAGCATGACTTGGGATGAAATCGAAGACCTAATTTCTTCGGATAGGTTTGAGAAATCGGCAGAGGGGCTTTTGAGGCGAGCAGAAGCTATGAGATTTCTTGGGTGCATACCTTTGACTACAAGAGGTATTTCGATAAAGGGCCAACGCTTCTTCTGCCCTTACCCAGAAGGTGATGGAAGAAATAGCGCCTTTCCTTATGAAGAGGTGGCTTCCTCTCTATCTCGCGAATCCTTTGGTCAATGTGGATTTTCTGTAGATCTCTCCGGAGTTATAGATGGTTCGGCACCTTCCGATAAGACCTCCCTCCCAATACTAGCTGCCAGCTCCTTTTCCGACAAGAACGTCTACCGGAGCAAGGCAAGCTTAGATGGTGCATTGGAGCGGGCCGTAAAGGAAGAGAAGGTAGATGAGGCTACTGCAGAAAAGATAAGGAGATACTATAAGTCGAAAAGCAGTGGCGGATGGAAGTTTTCCAAAAATTATTTTAGATGTCCAACCCATCTTTCTTTTTCAAATAAAGAAGAATTTGAATCTCTTATAAGAAAGTATAGAATGGCCGCAGAGGGTCTCTATCTGGTAACTCCGCTGGCCGGCCCAATTAGCGAGGCCCCATTAGCGATAGATGAATTTGACTTTGAAAGCGGCATTATCCCTCCTCCGTCTGATGGTATGGGTGGGTTTAAGAACCTTCCAGAAGGGACGTCCGTATTCCCCGTATGCGGGGCGGGGGTTAGCGCGTCTTCAATCGATCCCGCTGGGTTCAGTGCTCTTATCGGAAATCTTAGTGCAGAAGGAAGAATGGCCGTTATTGATTTCATGCTAAAGCTTGGAGTAGATGTGTCAGATATGGCATTCTTTATAGATTTGCTTGGAGAAGAAGGCGGAGGCGGCAGCCTAGAATCCGTCGAAGCTGCAGAGCGAACAGAAAAGCTTGCATCTATTCTTCGTATGGCAGCAAGCAGTAAAAGATTTGGTCTTACTGGAGCGGCAAAAAGAGTTACTTCCGTAAAGTTTTCTGCAGAAGATCTAAGTATTATCGGCGGGGTAGTATTGAGGTGCAGGCATGGACACAAATTTACTATAAACAACTCTGTGCATTTTGGAGCGAAGCATTACCTACATGATATAACCAAACTCTATCATAGGACTAGCACTGGAAGCACATCTACAGAAGACATCTTAGCAAAGAACTCTCTATACAAGCTTCTCCAAGCCTCTGGCGAGGCTTCTGTGAAAGCAGCAGTTGATCAAGGCCTCCTTGTTAAGGGCGTCCCTGAAACGACCAGAAGAGATGCCCGTCGCTCATATGCGGAAGTACGGTCTAAGCGTGGGCTTAGACCTAAGGACGTAAAGTTTGAATATAACGGAGAAGAGTACAGCTTTCCTCGGAAGGGAGCGCGAGATGTAAAGCTTGCTTGGGGTGCCCCGAATAGCTCAGAGGCAGGAACTGTTACTATGACCCACGGAACAGTTTTAAAAAGACATATTCTTGAAGAATACTACGAAGCCTCTGAAGATATGGGAATAGGTACTGGAAAAGGCATACGCTTTGAGGCATCTGATAGAGCCAAGAAGTATGCAGACACAGGTGGAATTGATTTTAGAGCTTCAGCTGATGATGGCTCAGTTCTTGATTCCAAAAGTATAGCCTCCGAGCAAATTTTTGATCTAATGAATAAATTTATTGCACGCGTTATGTCAGAAATGCTTAGTTCATGCTCTAATTTTTTAAGGCTTTCTTCATCCTCTGTTATTCGAGCGCCATTGCTTGGAGATAAGCTCGTTTCGTTTTCAGACTCATACAAAGGTAATAAGAGTGAGTTCGAAAAGGCCATCATTCAGCTGATTGACTTTTCTAGAAATCATTTATTTGAAGAAATAAGCTCAACTCATCAATATCTAGAGCCTCTATTAGGCAGAGTATCAGGGAGGGCAGTTTTTGACAAATATGACTTCTCAAGCTTCCTTGAGAGCTTTGAGTCTGAAAAAAGATTTTTATTCTTTTTGGATCAAGATTTTCTAAGAACGGTTACAGAAAAGGTTTTCGAAGCTTTGCTAAAAGAAATATCCTCCTTAATAAATAATGACAAAACTCTATCAAAAGGTGAAGTTGCACGGGGAATTGGAGCAATTGGAAGCTATTTGATTTCAGGCAGACGAAAGCATGGTAAATTCGAAAGCTCAGTTTTCGAATCCCCTGGAGCGATTGCATTATACAAGTTGATTGGGCCGGAAAACAAGGATCTTGCACATCTCACAAAGGGGTTGATATCGGCAGATACTACCTTAAAGTTGTCTAAGCAATATGGAAGAGAGTATTACGGAAGAGTGGCTGCTGCTGCCTCTGCTCATTATATTGCAGAAAAGCTTTCTATAATTTATAATCTATACTTTAGGGACATATCTCCAAGATATGTATATTATGAATTCGTAGGAGTAGAAGAGGATGTCTTTTTGACGCCCGAGTCTATAATCGAATATTGCTCTGTATCTCCAATCGTTGAGCCGGTTATTCTCGAAGTGCCAGAAGACGAAGATTCATTGGATGATATTTTTGACACAATTATGACGAATATTGGTTTATTGAAAATTGATATAAAACAAATTCCAATTGGACTTAATTCTGCTTCTTTAAACGAGTATCACCAAGACTTGGCGATAAAATATATTCGAACTCAACTTTCTGCCGAACTAGACACCCAGAGGGTCAGCTTTCCGCATGGACTAGAGAATGAGGGAGCGGGCTTAAACGCAGACTCCATAACAGGCCTCCTGAAGGATTTTGGATACTCACATACGCCTCCGGTAAGAGGTAAGGCCACCCCTCATCTTTCCAAGCTAGCTCCAGAGTTAGGGTCTTTCTGGAAGGGAAGGGATGGCTCCGTATACGTAGTTCAGCCAGGAGATACGGAGACTATATACAGGATAACTCCCAGAAGAGAAGGAGGCCCTGTCGTAAGTCTTGGTGTATCTGCAGCAGGTGAAGATGAAGACGCGTTAATACGAGAGTTCTCTCTGCTTCCTGCAAAAGCCTCTTTGGTCTTAAATAAGATTCTTAGTGTGCGACCTGTTACTAAAATTCTTATGGGGAAAGATTCTAAGTATGCAAGAAAGCTTTCTCCAAGTGGCTTTCTTTCTGCTGAACATGAGTCCCTCAGACAGGAGGGGGTCATGGCAGTCCCAACATGGAGCGCCATGCATTACGAGTTTAAAAAGAATAAGTTTACTCATCCTGTTTTTAGAATTTGCGATCAGAAAGGAAAGGAGAATCCGTTTGGAATAATAGACCCTTCTTTTGATGGGTTTTTGGCAGCTGGCTTTATTATAATTATGACGGCAACAAGCCAGGACGAGCTAAGAAGTGCCATAGGAGAGGCTCCGGTTCTTTTGGAAGAGGGCGTTTATCGCAAGCTGCTGACAGATGCCGGAATTGGCCCGGAGTACTCTTTGTATAGAGTTCCTAGTCGAACGGTCGGCCTCAAGATTGCCTCAAAAAGCCTTCTGAGCCTTCTGGATCACCCAATGACAAGAGTCGTGTCTGGGAGCGAAGGTTCTGCTGTTATAAATGATAAATTTGGATTTAACAGTTCAAGTGGATTTGCAATAGGCCCTCAGGAGGTCAGGCATGGAGAGGCCAACTTAGTTCCGCCTACTATCGGCGCCCCTAGTTTTACTGGAATTTCTATTCCGATAGAAGTTGATCCAAAAAATTTCAAAGCCAATGATCTCTCAATTATAACCGCAAATATAGAGGTTGCAATATCTGAGGGAAATGTCATTGAGATCTCTGACATGCTGCAGAGAAGACCTCTGCAGTATGCTAATGGCCTTTTGATGAATATAATGAGGGTTTATAATGACTTCCAAGACAGAAAGGACAAGTTGGGGGTCAAGAGTCGAGAGAAAGCGGAGGCCTATGCTAAGGCTAGAACGAAGAGTTTGTTTAGCGAGTATCGTGGGTTGCCATTTAATGTTAGTATGGGGTCAGGTCTAACGAGTTTCCAGAGAAAGAAAAAAGATATAGTAGAAACGGGGCCTATAGGGTTCGGAGAAAAGGCCGGAGGATACGAGGTTGCGTCTGGAATATATATTCCGTTGAATAACTATGTTTTGCTAAATAAGATGCTAACTCTAGAATGCTTCTCTGAAGAGTGGGCGGGACAGCAAATTTTGCTTGGAGATGACATATATGACTCAGACGTTAAGACTCTCGTAAAAGACTTCTTAATTAAGAGTCACGGACTTGACCATATTGCAAATAAGATTGGAGTTAAAAATCCAGAAATCTTGCTTGATCCTTATGGGAATAGGCACGAGCCCGATCTAAAGGGGAAAGTTGAAGAGGGCGACTACAACAGCCTTGGCCTAAGAATTAAGGGTAAGACTTCAGAAGTCAAGAATATGAGGAATAAGCTGAGAGACACTTCTGGTGGTAATTTCTATTTTGTTAGCGGCAGTAATGAAGATGAAAGATCTTACATGCAGATAAGGAACTTACTGTATGACTATAAATCTACAACCCATTCTACTGAAGATGTTCTATCTGAGATCCAAGACAAGGATTCAGATAGAACCCTGACTATGCAAGAGATCTATTCCCTTCATTCAGAAACCCTTGCTGGATACGGAGTTTATCAAGAGCCTATTGGTCCTGTTTATCCCACCCTCCCTTCTGCTGCAAAAAAGGGGAAGAAAGTTATGGGTGTTAAAAATGTAGAGAAGGCCCTCGCCAAGTACTATACTGATAGAATCGAGGACGCTTACAGTGAGTTTACAGCCTACCAGAAGAAGAGGGAGCTCGAAAAAAATAGCTCTCAAAATGTCGAGAACACCTTGAGAAAGGACGCGAAAATTAGCGATCAATGGCCTGTTGGCAAAAAACCTGAAGTTTTAAAGGCGAGCAAGTATTCTGAGGCTATTATTGTAAGCGAAGGCCTCCGGAGAACCTGGGAGCTGATCATCGGAACAGAAGTACAATAAGGAGCTTATATGAACGAAGAAGAAACAGAGTCGACTGGTATGGTTAGAATTTTCAACGAATCAGAGGGAGGCTCAACTACGTGGTCAATGGATGACGTAAAAGAATATGTAAAGCAATATATGGTTTATGAGGTTTCGATCAAGGATCTGCAAGAAGCCCGAAGAGAGTGGTCCGCAGACTATATAAAGTCAAAAAGCCTTCCGAAAAAAGAGCTATCGCAGGCCCTTCGTAGTGCAAAGCAAGATATTGATATGGATATCGTAAATGAAATTTATGACCATATTCACAGCTTGGTGTCTGAATAATCTTAGGACAAAGTAAAAAACGTGCCTAATATAGGCGTGGAGGGCCATATCGGCTCCCACGCCTATATCTTTTTTAAGGAGAAAAATGTCAAAAGGACCATTTGTATCGCTTCACAATCACACAGAACTAGGAAGCCCTCTAGACGGAATGAACGATACACTCGATCTCTTTAAGAGGGCGAAGGAGGTGGGGCACCCAGCTGTAGCTGTAACAGATCACGGAACATTAACTGCCAGTTATGACGCATATCTTGCGTCTCAAAAGACCGGAGTGAAATATATTCCTGGAATTGAAGCTTATTTCGCGAATGATCTTTCAGAGAGAAAGAGTCACCACCTTGTTCTTCTTGCTCAAAATGCAGTTGGGTATAAAAATATCTTAACTTTAAATTATCTGGCATTTCAAAATCAAGTTGCTGGCTACATGGGAAAGAAGACGCCCAGAATTTCCTGGGAGCATATCGAAAAGTACAATGAGGGCGTTTTTGCCCTTACCGCCTGCAGCAATGGTCTAATCGGAAAAACTCTTGTAACAGAAGAAGACGAAGAGCTTGCCACGCAATACGTCAAGAGATTTCACTCTATTTTTAATGATAGATTCTTTTTGGAGTTGCAGCCGCACGCTTTACACGCTGTTAATAAAAATGGAAAAGAGGTTAATCAAGTTAGGCTAAACGAATCTTTGCTCAAGATATCCAGCGAATTAGGAATTCCATACGTCATAACATGCGACGCTCATTATCGAGATAAAGAGCACGCAAAATATCACGACTTCATGTTGGCCATCAAGGACAAGAAGGCTGTTGACGATCCTGATAGATTCCGCTATGGAGTTCAGGATATGTACCTGAAGGAGCCTTCTGAAATAGTTGACTTTTTTGGCCAAAAAGTAGCGTCAAAAGGCATGGAGAATACAATTAAAATTATGGAGGCTTGTGAGGAGCCTCACTACATAAAGCCAAAGGGAGCAAGGCTGCCCTCTTTTCCTGTGCATGGAGAGCCGGACTATAAAGAGTTTTCGGCATGGTACAAGAAAACTAGATCAACCTTATCTGAGGATAAGGCTCTTCTGAGATATCGGTGCATCCAAGGGTTTAAAGATAAGCTTGGCGGCTTAGAAAAAGAGGAAAAAGAGCGCTATTGGGATCGTGTCAAAGTCGAGCTCTCTGTTCTGGAGGATAAGAACTTTTCTTCCTACATGCTTATCGTTGCAGACTACATAAATTGGGCGAAAAAGAAGATGCCCGTTGGCGCCGGAAGGGGATCAGCATCCGGTTCTTTGGTCGCATATTTGGCCGGAATTACAGACGTAGACCCAATTAAATACGATTTAATTTTTGAGAGATTTCATAATAATCAGAAGACATCTTTTCCAGACATTGATACAGATTTTTCGGATCCAGGCGCAGTCAAGGAATACGTAAAAGAAAAGTACGGAGAAGATAAGGTCGCCTCCATCTCAAACTGGAGTACTTTGTCTCCAAAAGTTGTTATAAAAGACGTAGCCAGAAGCCTTCGTCTGGGAGGAGATAAGTCGGCGGCATTTAAGATATCAAATAACATTACATCTATCATGCCTGATTCAAAAACCTTAGACAAGGCTATGGCGGATAGCCCTCAGTTTTCTGCGTATATGAGCAAGTACCCCGAGCTTTATCAATATGGAAATAAGCTACAGAATCTCACAAGAAACTGGTCCATTCACGCCGCAGGTTTGGTTATCGGTGAGAATCCGCTTTACGAAACAGTCCCTCTGAGAATTGATGGAGACAACAACGTCGTAACTCAGTGGGAGAAGACTAGGTGTGAAGACAATGGTCTTATTAAGATGGATCTTCTGGGCCTAAAAACGCTGACTGTTATCGACAATACCTTCAAGCTAATCGAGAGCTCTACGGGGAAAAAGCTGACAACAGAAGACATAGACTTTGCCGATCAAAAAGTCTATGCGATGTTAGGGCGAGGAGAAACTCTTGGAGTTTTTCAGCTTGAGTCTTCTCTGACCCCATTCTGTATAAAGCTAAAGCCAAAAACCATTGAGGATATCTCTGTTATTAACGCAATTGGAAGACCATCTTGTCTGCCGGCAGAAAGAAAGAAGTACGCAAAGCGTCGGCTTGGGCTGGAAGAGGCGACTTATGAGCATCCCAAACTCAAGAGGGCTTTAAAGAAGACCTTTGGAGTCCTAATTTATGAGGAGCAGGCAATGTTTATTGCCCAAGATTGTGCCGGATGGGACCTGAACCAAGCGGATGCCCTTAGAAAGATCAGCAAGCTAAAGGGCAAGGATGAAGATCTGGTTCTTAGGACTGAAGCGAATTTCGTAAAGGATTGCATGTCTTTTTCTGGGATGGATTACAAAACAGGCTCCTTAATATGGAAGCATTATATTGAGCCTCTTGGCCTGTACAGCTTTAACAAATCTCACTCAATATCCTATTCGAAGATATCTTTTCAGACAGCTTGGCTAAGATGTCATTATCCTGTGCAGTTTATGTGCGCGCTAATCAACTCTGAAGACCCAAATAGCGACAAGGCGCAGGAGTATGTCTCTGAATGCAAAAACATGAAAATTGACGTAACTCATCCCAACGTTAATAAGTCGGCAGGAGAGTATCGCGTTCTAAACGCTAAATCGATAGCAATTGGGCTTTCCGCCGTAAAAGGGCTCGGAGAAAAGGCCATAGAGAGCATCACGGAAAATCGTCCTTATAAGAGCTTTGCTGATTTTGTCTCCAGAAACAATAGCCGCACAGTTGGAAAGACCGTAATTCAATCCTTGGCAAAGGCCGGCGCTCTTGATGACTTCGGGCTGACCAGAATGGATATGCACGATAATTACCAAAAATACAGAACCAAAATGAAGGCAGCCCTGAAGAAGGCTATTACAAAGGATATTCTTGCTGCGAATCCAACATGGAAAAAAATTCCGAAAGAAAACATTCCCGAGCTAACGGCAAAATTTGACATACCTCTTGGCTCAAAGCGGTTTTTAGAGATAATGGACTCACTTACATTTACTACTTCCGAAGAGGAGTGGGATAGAAAGGAGACTCTTTTAAAAGAGAGAGAAGTAATGGGGAGATCTTTGTCGGGAAGTCTGCATGAAGTTTTTAAGGACTTTTTCACAGGAGGTCCAATGGTAACGCCTTTATCAGGTGTTGCGGCTCAAGGAGATGGTGCTCGATTAAAAATCGAGGCAATTATCAAGACAAAGATCAAAGAATTTAAAATTAAAAATGGTAAAAATATAGGAAAGAAATTCGCAAAATACTTAGTAGAAGATGTTAACGGAGATACTTGTGGTTTGACTATTTGGGCTGATGACTATGCCTTATATCGTACCATTCTAAAAGATGGAACTCCTATTAAGGCAATATGCAAAGTAAATAATTATTTGGATCAAAAAGATCTTGCTCTCTCTAGTCTTGAGAGAGTTTATGGAAAATCACTATGATAAAATGCAGAAACTGCAAATTTGAGGTAAAGGCCTCAATGAGACACTCTCTAGTAAAGAATTGCTGCCCAGCTTGCGGCGGCGCGCTCCTGGGGGAGCTTCACAGCAGAAGGCTGTCTCTCTTTAGGCAAAGGCTTGTTAATCAGCCATTTTCGGAAAAGCTAGAGAGCGATGATATTTTCGATATAGCTCTTTTTATGCTCGTAGAGTTCTTTCCGCCTGATATCGAGCCCCCCGTCCCCAACGACGAGGAGGCCGCGCCAGAGGGCTCGGAGGCAGCGGAGGAGGCTTCGGAGGCGGTGGCCGACGTGCCAACCGAAGAAGAATCCTACGAGGCCATACGGGATCAGGTGCGCGTCGAGGCCCTCTCCAATGAGGCTTTATCCCCGGATCTTTTAGACGCAGAACTAAAGGTTCAAAGGCTAAAGAGAATTGCCAAAGAAAGCAAGATTAGGAGCCCCGGAACATTTGTAAGGAGACTTTCAAGTGATTAGAGCGGTTGGGAATAAGCGATTGGATTTGAGCGAATCTGAGTTTCTTTACTATAAATCTTTGGTAAAAGAGTTTGGAGACAAAGGCTTTTTAGGCTTGTTTACGACTGATAAAAATGGTATAATAACATCAGTAACTCCGCCTGTAAATAACACGGTGAATGTTGGTATTATTTACTATATTTTGAATGTGATGATGAACCAACGAGTTAGAATGTTAGACGATGAACTGAAAAAAGTCAGCGAAAATATTGCCGCTCAGGGATCCGTGGCTAAGCTAAATGCACGGATCGAGCGCCTGGAGGCGACGATTTTTGGAGCTGACGATGAAACTGCATAATAAATTATCAATAGATAATTTCTCTATACAGAATATAGATATTAAATCCATAGAAGAGGTTGCTGCATCGCTTCCTACAAATGGAGTAGTTGACCTTAATATCGCTGAGGTTGGCCTCCTCAGAACCCTAGAGGGACAGAATCTTTGTCAAGAGAGGATCGTCCAGATTGATAGATGGATTGGTCATCTTGAGTCATTGAAGAACAAAGCTTGGTCTGATGCCGCCCTAAGCAAGGCAATTAAGTCTGGACTGAAGACTGCAAAGGACAAAGAGTGGTTTGCGCAAGCAGATGACGATTATATAGAAGCTTGCAATAATTTAATTCTAGCTAAGGCTTCAAAAAAGTGGCTAGAAAATAAGGCAGGATATTTTTTGGGCTGGCATTACGCTCTCAAGACATTCCTAAAAAGAGATTATTCAATTGAAGTTGCAAGTAGCGCAGGCTACGGAGCTTCTGCGGCTGACACTTCTACCTTCCCCGGAAGTTCTCGGCCAAATGATTTTGGAGCAGAATCCGAAGAAATAGAGTGGGGAAAATAAATCCACAATAATAAGGCCAAAAAATAACACGCAATACCGCGTAATAAAACAAAAGGCCAAGAGTGTTAATATAACACCACAAGGAGTATTTATATGTCAAATATGGTTTTTGGAGAAGTTGATTGGAACGCTGCAGATTCTGATTCAGGTCAGAAGTCTGACTTTGCAAGGCTAGTTGAGGGAGAGAACGTTGTACGAGTGATGGGAAACCCCGTTCAGTTTTACATCCATTGGGTAACCACTCCCGCTGGCGCGAAGAGCAAGATCAACTCTCCCGCGAATCACCCGGAGCTGGTTCGTCGCCTAGAAGATTCAGGCTTTAAGCGACAGGCTCGATGGCTCGTCAAGATCCTTGATCGAAATGACGATACCTTCAAGCTTCTGGAGATTGGACCTCAGATTTATAATTCGATTAAATCGCTTTATAACAATTCAAAATGGGGCAAGGTTACTGGATATGACATCTCTATCAATAGAGGTCCCAAGGGTCAGCAGCCGCTTTATAGCGTAACTCCGAATCCGAAGGAGCCGCTATCTAGCGATTTCAAGAGTAAATTCGTTGACTTCAATGACAGGGTCAACCTAGAGAAGCTAATCTCCCCTTCCACGCCAGAGGCGGTAGCAACCAAGATGGGTTGGGATACTTCTTCTGCAACTCAGGGCGCAGATACAGCTACTGCTAACAGCGAGGATTTCGACTTCGACTTCGAGGACTAAGATCCTTTTGCATGATTAATTTAAAAGGGCGTATAGAGTATAATCTCTATACGCCCTTTTTATGAAGAAAATATTAGGTTTAGACATATCCTCTTCAACTGTCGGTTGGAGCTTAGTAGAGTATGATGATAAGTCGGAAATTCTTTTGGAGTACGGCCACATCAAGCCGCCTAAATCGAAGAAAGGCTCTCTGGCCTTTCGTGCTGCAGATTATTTCGATACGATCAAGGACTTCTTGAAGAAAAAGGATCCAGATTTCGTGGCAATTGAGGCTTACGCAAGTAGATTTCCGAAGGGCAGAAGTACAGCAAGGACAATAATTACACTTTCGTTTTTTAACGAGATAACCTCTGTAGCTTGCCTGAAAGCATTAAATGTGGAGCCAGAAAGCTATGCTGTAGTTACGATTAGGTCTTGCCTCAGCAAGCTTGCAAAAACAAAAATATCTTCAAAAGAAGAAGCTTTTGAATATGTTAAGACTTATTTTTCTAACTTTAAAGTTAGAGATAATCGAGCAGGGAATCTTGCAAAAGAATGTCTTGACGAGGCAGACGCTATTGCGGTTTGTCTGACTTATATCTATAAACATAGGAACAAATAATGGCCAAAGATTTAACCTTTAAGAGTGAAGCAAGAAAGAAGATTCTTTCCGGCGCTGAAAAGTTAGCCAAAGTTGTGGCAGTAACGATGGGCCCTCAAGGAAAGAATGTAATTCTGGGCAAATATGTTGGAGCTCCAGTTCTCACTAAAGACGGAGTCACTGTTGCAAGGGAGATTACTTTAGAAGAGCCCGTAGAAGAGCTTGCGTGTCAACTCATAAAAGAGGTAGCGGGAAGGACGGCTGCCGTAGCAGGTGACGGAACCACTACAGCTACAGTTTTGACTCATGAAATTTTGAAGCGGGGATGTAAGCTTATTGATGAAAACTATAGTCCCTTGAACTTTAGGATTGGAATAGAGTGGGCTCTAAAACAGATTACCAAGAATCTAAACACAATGGCTATCGATGTATCCTCCTTGGAGGATCTTGTGAATATTGCGTCAATATCTGCAAATAATGATCCGGAGCTTGGCAGCAAAATAGCAGAAGCATTTCATGCAGTAGGTATGGACGGAACAGTTGTTGCAGAGGCATTTCCTGGCGCAGGAAATTCTGTTAGATTTGCAGATGGAGTTGAAATAAAATCTGGATTTGTAACTCCTGCCTTCCTAACCGAAGAAGGCCAAACAGATGTTAGGCTTAATAATTGCAAAATTCTCATTTGCAATGATGATATTTCAAATCTGACATCTTGCCTGGGGTTATTTAATCAATTATCTGAAGACAATATTCCCGTCTTAATCCTCGCCAAATCCGTAAAGCAGGAGGTTCTCGCTACTCTTGTTGCGAACAATAAGCTTGGTAGGTTGAGGGCTGTCGCTGTAAGCCTTCCGATATTTGGATCCGCTCAAAATGAATGGCTAGAAGCCCTCTCTGTTCTCGTCGGCACAAAAGTATTCTCAGGAGAAGGAGGCGTTCCCCTTAAGGAGGCCAAGGTTTCTGACCTAGGATCTGCCAAGAGAGTGACGGTTGATAGATATTCCACAAAAATATTAGAAGGAAATAGGGATCAGGCCAGATTCGAAGAAAAGCTTGAGCTTTACAAAAAAGACTTGTTGACGCTTATTGGAGACAATGAAAGGCTCGATACAAAAAAGAGGATAGCTTTTATCCAGAATAAAGCGGCAGTTGTTGCTGTCGGATATTCTACGGAGTTAGAGCTTAGGGAGAAGGGCGACAGGGTTGACGACTCTATTTGCGCAACAAGAGCTGCAATAGAAGAGGGGTACGTTCCTGGCGGAGGTACGGCTCTTCTTCGTGCGGCAAGTCAAGTAGATCTAAGCCTTCTGGATGAAGAGCTTGTTCCAGCCGCACGCGTACTCATAGACGCGTGTGAAAGGCCTATGCGACAAATTGCTGCAAATGCTTATGCTGATGGCGATAAAATTGTGGACAAAGTATTGAAGAAGCTTAATAATAACTATGGATATAATGCTGCTACAAATTCATTTGAAGACTTAGTTAAATCAGGCGTTATTGACCCGAAAAAAGTTACAAAGACTGCTCTAGAAAACGCAACAAGCATATCTCTTTTACTCATAAATACTGACGCTGTAGTTTCCGAGCAGCCAGAAAATCCATCAAGCTGGCAGGCTCCTGCCGGCTGGAGGCCCCCTCAAGAGGGAACCTTAGCACACAAATACTAGATAACGATTGGAGAATAAATGTCAAAGTTATTGAGTCCTTCTGAGGCGCAGAAGGAAATTACGAAGTTCTTCGGAGAAGACGCGATCTTTTTTGATGGAAATATATCTACAAAATACGAGGCTATAAGCACCGGAAGCCCCTCTTTGGATGAAGCAATTGGAATCGGAGGTATTCCGCGAGGAAGAATCACCCAGCTTGCAGGCCAAGAGAGCTCTGGCAAGACCATGCTTTCTCTTTCATGTATAAGAGAATATCTGAATGAAAATCCTGATAATACGGCATTATTTATCGATGCAGAGTATACTTACGATCCAGCGTGGGCCGCAAAGCAGGGTGTTGATACGTCTCGCGTAATGGTCATCAAAACGAATGATGCAAAGATGATATTTGAAGGTTTGCTGGGAAAGGTGAAAGTAAATAAGGCTACAAAGAAAGTCTCAAAGGGTATGAGAGGAATCTTGGATCATGTAATTGAAGGCACTGATCCAAGATTTAAGAACCTTGGCATTATAGTTTTGGACTCTATTGCAGTTTTGAACACCCCTCTTGAAATTAGAGCCGAAGTCGGAAAAGCCAACATGGCTCCTATCCCAAGATTTTTGTCGACAGAACTGAAAAAGCTAACTCCTGTAATTGCTCATGCAAATATTGCGTTTATAGGAATCAATCAGGTGCGAGTAGACTTGGGGAAGATGTTTGGAGACCCGACCTCATCTCCCGGAGGAAGAGCCCTAAAGCACGCATGCAGCCTCATGATTAATATGGCTCCAAACTTTTCCTCTGACTCTGTTATCGCCAATGAGGATGGAGAGAGAATAGGGCATACCGTTCGGGCTAAAGTTGAAAAAAATAAGGTTGGAACACCATTTTCAAAAGCTGAGTATAAAATAGAGTATCAAAAAGGAGTTGTTCAGAAGGACAGAGAGGTTTTTGACTTAGCAATCAAGTATGGCCTTATAACGAGGCCATCTTCTCAGTCTTATGAAATTGGAGGAAAAAAAGTTAGAGGTGCAGACGCTGCTTTCGAGTTCCTAACGAAGGAGCATCCTGACCTTATCGAAGAGTACGCCTCCTCAATTCGAGAGGCTTACCTTGGAGAGGGCGACTCAGAGACATCAGTAGAAAATGGAATAGAAAACGTGGAAGAGGAAAATCCGTTAATAGCGAGGTTAAAATAATATGCTAGTTCGTTGTACGCCTGGGTGTAAAAAAAGTGATGGGATGACAGATGCATCTCTTGATGTGGAAGCAGATTCTGTTGTTTGCAATAATTGTGGAGATACACTAGAAGGAATCTCTTCTTATGCAAAGCTTTCAATGAAGGCCGCTGGAGATATTGTTCGAAATAGCAAAAGAAAGGCATTCATGTTTCCGTGCAAAACATGCGATAAATCAGTTGAAGCCACAACTTCTACGGGAACTCTAACCGGAAAGGGCTGTCCCAATAATGGAGATGGCTGCAAGATAGACATTACTAGCTACATGCTTAATACGCTAGAAACCTTAGAAGAGAAATAGGGACTATTAAGTGGTTACAGATCTTGAAAATCTCTCTAAGCTAGTTAGCATCTGTCACTCCAATCTAAGATCCTCTCAAGATTGCTTGAGGTATCTTCTTAAGGAGCGAGGTTTGTCCAAAGAACTTATCAGAAGTAATAGGCTGGGATACTTTCCGCAAAGCATAGATATGCTAAAGAAACATGTGTCAGAAGAAGCTTTGGCGAGATTGAACATCACAAATTTTACTGGAGGCAGTGACTTTGCGAGTTACTTCTATCTAGTCTTTCCTATTTTCTCAGAGCATAATGATCCAGTTGGAATTAGTGGCAGATCACTTCTTGCCGACATAGAGAGGAAGAGTATTGGAATCCCTAAGTATAAAAACTCCTCTTATAAAAAGGGCGATATACTATATGGGCTGAATCATTCAAAAAGCTCAATTTTAAAAAAGAATAATGTATATGTTGTAGAAGGGTTTTTTGATTACCTCTCTATGGCCCAGAACTCTATTAAAAATACTGTAGCGATATGTGGAACTGCATTTTCGCAAAAACATTTCATAAAACTAGCCAGATATACAGATAAGATTACGTTTATTATGGATAGTGATGCAGCAGGAAAAGCTTCTGCCGAAAGAATATATGAAAAGTATATCAACAAAGGCATGAGGCTTAGATTTCTGACTCTTCCCGCTGGAGCCAAGGATGTAGATGAATACTTCTCTGCTCCCAATAAAACTAAGGAGTCTTTCTTTTCAGACTTCAAGCAAAGTATTCCGGAGATTTGGTAAACGATGAAAAAGAAAAAGGGCAAATCATATCAGTATAAAATTGTCGAAATATCGTTTGAGTCTGCAAAATTAAATAATTTTTCATCTGATCGTGGCATGGGCCAAGTTATGATGGCAAATACATCGGACGAGAGGATTCTAGATCTTAAGCAGGAGCTTCTTGACGAAATTTACGAAATAGTAAACGGACCTCACCTGACTGATCATCAGAAGAAGATATTGTTTATGAGGCTAATGGGCAAAACGCAAAATGATATAGCAGAACACCTAGGAATCACTCAGTCTGCAGTCCATAAGGCAATGCATGGAAACATTGATTATAAGAACCATAAAAAAAGATATGGCGGGATAGTCAAGAAGCTTCAGAAGATCTGCAAAAATAACAATAGAATCAAGGACATACTGGAAAAAATTCAAGAGATAAACAGAGAGGAAGCTGATTAGCTACTAATTATATTTAGATATATAATAGCGAAACAGCCCTGTTAGTCGAACTTGTTTGTTTCTATTAATAAAGATAAATTTTACAGCGAGGAATAAATTGATGTCAGACCTAGATGAGGTGCTCTTAAAGTTAGCTAAGGATAAGGTAACCGATTTATCGGAAAAAGATCGAATTCAACTAACTGATGATCTGCCGATAAAAAAGGTTGCGTTTGATATGTACAAGGTATTTGGCGATCAATATGATGACCTCTGGAGGTCCGAAGATATTAATGGAGAAAGCTTTTTAGTAAGAAGTTCTGATCCTAAATATCAAACAAAAGAGGGTGGAGACTGGAGCGCTTCCAGCAATTACGATCATAATAGTGTAACTTTATCCTATAAAAATGTTCCTATTTGCGCTTTTTCCTCTGATGAATACGGATATTCATCAGAGGATATTTTTATATTCAAATCAGCACTACTGGATATGGCCACAGACGATAGTTCTTTTGTAAGTAAAGTTTTAGACTCCCAAACACAGGCAAAGGCCTCCGCAATAAGGGGTCTTTTCCCCGAAATCTTTAAGACAAACTAGAGGGAATGTAATGGATCAACTAAAGAAAATTGTAGAGCAGGCCAAGAAGGCCCTGGATAAGCTCAACAATGGCAAAACTTATCCCACTAGCTATGTGGCGGGAAGGCTTGAGGCTTCTGCGGCGAACAACCCTGGCGATGCCCTAATTGGACATATGAGAGATGTTTTTGTCAAGAAAGCATCTAGCCAAACATTCGTTTCTCAAAAAGAAATTTCTGAAACTTACGATCATCTTTATGGGATGTCAGGTGGACGATCCGCATTTAGAACCGAGCTAGAAGATTTGCTTGTTTCCAAGCAAGCAACTGAGCCGGCAAAGAGAAGCGAAGTTTCTTCTAGAATTCCTTACGAGAATAAGCTTGAGCCGCTTTACGCTTCTTCCAAGCTTTCTGATGAGCTCTCTGGAGCATTTTCCCTAAACAAGAAGGCGGCATTTACTGCAGCCTCTGACAATACCCTCAGAAAGGCAGAGAAGTTTGCAAAACTACAGTTAAGCGCACTCGGATATCAGCCGTCTGAGGTTACTGCAGTCAAGTCAAACGAGCATTTCGTTTTATGCAATGCCTCCATAAGTACAACAGACTTTATGCAGGTAAATGTTCCGATTCCGGTTCAGGTATCTAACGGTCTGCCGACACTTCCTACTTCATTCATTCAGCAGGACGAACTGGTCAGTCTTAATAGGGAAAATCTTTTTATCTTTGTTAAAGACGCAAGCAACTTTACCAAAAAGTCTTCTCAAAAGAAATATGAGGCGCAAAGAGCCTACGGAGAACTGAAGATAGAGAGCCCGGCTATTCCATCTGCTTTAGAGAAGTACGCAAATCTGGATAATGATCTAGTCGCTGCGGCAACTATATTTAGTAGAGATCAGGTAAGTGCTGCAATCAATATCGTTTCTGCAGAACTTTCTAGCTTGGGCCTAAATAGAGCTCAGATTAAGCTTGCATCTGCTAATAAGAAGACTCTGGAGCTTAGGGCTTCAATCCCCTCTTCTCTAGGCCAAGTAGAAGTCTCTATTCCTGTCGATATGCCAAACGGAAATCCGGTTATTCCCTCTCATTTTTCTGTTGCCGGACAGAAGTATCGCCTGAATACAGCTGGGCTAAAGAGCGTGCTTTCGCATGCGGCAAAGACCGAATCTATTAACAAGGTCTCTAGGGAAGCAGAAGAGATGGGCAGAATGACCTACTCTCAGCTTGTTAACCAGATTGATGGTGGAGTAGCTGAGTCAAACCTGAAGCAGGCAGAGGCTGCACTCAAAGTAATTGAGGAAAAATTTGGAGGCCAAAAATACATTGCCTCTTTGGATCGTTTTTCAAAACTTCTCAAGCATGCATCGGGAAGCACGGAAAGAGATGAGCTTATAAAGGCTGCATTTGACAGAGGCGATCTGATTAATGTTCCAACTTCCGTACAGCTTTACTGCCCTCGTCTTGGCCTGCCTGTAAGCAAGGTTGCCTTTGATGCGAAGGGCCGAGTTGTGCCGATGACCAGAAAAACACAGACAAAAGATTCAGACGCTACAGGGGTTCTGATCTCTACATCTAAAGTATCATTGACATAATATTATGAAAGATCGAAAATCTAAACTCCTAAACATTATGGCCGGAACCTCTGCGAAGAACCTCTCTAAGCTTGAGGATCTTCACAAAGTCGCTGCAGCTGATCAGCATGGTATTTTTCAATCTTTCCAATCAAATGTTGAAGATTATGTGACTAGACAAAAGTACCTCTCCCAAAGAGGCGGAGAAGTTCCGTCCAGAGAGACAGAGGCTCTTTATGATCTCGGCTCAGATCATGAAGACTCAAAGGCGGAAGTACGAGAGGTAAGTCCCTCTCTGTCAACCAGATACTCTCCTGATAGAGTGGGGGTTCAGGCTAGGCGCATTGGTGACGGTATAATGCAGGATCCATATACAAATAAGATCTACGATTATAACGAAGGATTCAAAACTGAAGATGGAAGAGAAATCGCAGGCGGCAGTGTTGGACTGCAAACTGATCTTATGAATCTTGCAAGCCAATTGGACGAAAAAGGCCTGATAAAAGAAGCGGACATGTTAGACTGGGTTATCAAGAAAGCCTTCTAAAGAGGGTTGGGAGCTAAGTGCTGTATTGAAAATTATAGCAATATTAATTCTCGTAGACGCTTAAGGCTCTGACTTGGTAAAATAAGTCAGAGCCTTTTTCTTTCAAGAGGTTACCAGGGGAAATATGAGTAAGAAAGTTTTAAATCATCCAGATAAGGAAGATATTATCTCAAAGTTACTGGAAGGCGACTCAGTAAAGTCAGTTGAGGCTTGGCTGAAAAAGAAGTATCCAAGAACAAGAAGGCTCCATGTGTCATATATGACGCTTCAAAAGTTTAGAGGAGAGAACCTAAACCTGAAAGGCAACCTTCTTGATGACGTAAAAAACAGAAGAACAGAGATAGATAAAAAAGCTTTAGAGGCAGAGACTAAGATGGTTATAAACTCATCTTCTGCCTATCAAAGAAAAATAGATGAAATAGCCGGAGCAGAGCTTGACGTTTCTCGAAGACTTCTGGAGATGGATAAGCTGATCGGATCAAGGATAGAGTATTATTATAATCTTCTGGAAAGCGGTGCAACAACTACCATTAGAGATGACAAAGTTTTTATCGAATATATAAATACAATGAAGACTTTGATGCAAGATTGGAAAAAGTATATTGAGGGTGTTGCTGATAAGAGAATTGATCATAATGTCAATATCAATGTAGTTAACGAGCAGGCAAGAGTTCTGAAGGAAGCCGTTCTTAGCGTTCTGCAGGAGATAGACCCAAGTCTAGTCACAGTATTTGTAACGAGATTAGATAACAAATTAAATATGTTAGATGCTAATAATAGGGCTCTTATAGAAGGAGAGGTCATAGATGTTTACTGATGGCAAGCTTCGTAAAACTTTTCGCCTAGAAGATATCAATAGCCTGATATCTTTTGAGAAGTGGATCCGAGATAACACGAAGCTATACAAAGAAGATCAGGTCATAGATTCAGATCACTTTAGAATCTTTATTGAATACTTGAAAAATGAAATGAATAAAGTTAGGCTACTAGACAAGAAAGAGTGGCTTAGTCAATTTGGAGTTCTTTTGGAGCGACTAGAAAAGGACGATGAAGATCAATAAGTATTTTTATGAAAAGCTAGTAAAGCTTTCTTCCGGAGTTGGTAGCGACGAATTTGTGGGGCTAACCAAGCGTGCTCGTTATCTTTCTTCGTTGTCGATTAGCTCTGATGAAAAATTATCCCAATATCTTACAGTAAAGAGTGCGGCTTCAGAGATAGGCGCTGCGCTTACCGACAGTAATATAAGAAAGATATTAGAATCTGATATTAAAAGCAAAAATGATGCTTACTATATGATTGTAAAGGCAAGGATGACTTCGAAGGGAATAACAAAACTTGCCTATCCAAATTACGGGCTCTCTCCAGAGGCAATAACAGAAGAATATAATGTTAACGCGTGGCTAGAACTTGTATATAAAATATATAACTCAGTAGAAACAGGAGAGATGTCAAAAGAGAACGCCCTGGAATACTACAGCAATTCCTTAGATGAAAAGGAAAAAGTCGGATTTCTTAAGTGGTTCGACTATTATAGCGCAGGAGAACACTTGAAGTATAGCCTTGAAGAGGAGCTAGACATGAAGAAAAAAGCGGTTTACCAATCTGGACTAGGACAAAGCGGCGGTGCCTATAGCGCTACGAACAATATGCCTGGGAATAGCTTTGATGGAGGAACTTTTCAGGAGGTTTCTCAGCGGCCTGCAAGAAACTCAGAGGAAAAAAATGCATTTTCCACTTGGAAACAACAGCTCTATGGAGCGATCAGAAGAGTGGACAAACTAATTAGGTCCGATCGATATGTCGATCATGAAGAGTATAGGGACTTGTCGGAAGCTCTCAACAGTCTTAGTATTTTGGCGAAAAAAGTAAAACTTGCCAGGACCTTATCCGATGTCACATATAAGACGGCATCAACTTTTGAAAGGGCTGGGGCCAATGAGGCTGCGGGCATTCTGAAGAAAATTGCACAAGAAGTACCTTCAGATGAGCCAATCTCTCATGCGCCTCAGGTAGAACCAACGCAAGAGTCTGTGCCAGCAGCACAGCCACCGGAAGCAGAGCTGGCAATCCCAACCTCAGATGAGCCGGAAGAGGCCGCAGATAGCAAGTCAGGCTTTAAGGTTCCATCTGCAGATGAAGTAGAGCCGAAGGATCTCAAGGAGATCATGCCAATGCCTGGGGCAAGGCCAGGAGAGTATGAAGAATTGGCCGGAGATGTTAGTCTCGAAATTGCCTCAGCAAAGCTAGATGAGGTCGCGGGAATGCTTGCAGATAGAAGAGTCATCAGGCAATTGGCTGAGTTTGATATTATGCTAGACAAAATCGGGATCGCATCCCTATTTCCGGAGCTTGCAGAATCTCAGAGTAAATTAATTGACGCATTCTCATACTCTCTAACTAGAGTAACCAAAATGATGGGTCAGCTCGCAAATGCAAGAGTGCTCGTAAGCACAAGTGAGGGAGTGCCCGGTTCCCCTGAGACAGCCGAAGAATCTGAGGAGCAGTTATCTCCAGACGACTTAAGCGCTGAGCAGCCGGTCGAGCAACCTTTAGAGTAAGCACATGAAGACAGAGGGACTATATGGGCAGATTTTAGATATCTGCAAAGAAAACTTCATTTCTAAGCCTTATGTGGTAGGCGGGGTTCCCAGGGATATTACCCTTGGCATGGCAAGGGAGTTTGAGGATATAGACCTTACAACGAATCATCCTGATGTTGCTCGTCTTGCGATTACAATCGCCTACACTTTTGATGAGTTATTCAAACTATTTCCAGATGGCCATGTAGCCGTATATTTTGATAAATACACATTAGATTTTTCAAGCAACTTTCTTTCCGAAGGAGCAATTGAGTATATTGATAAAGAACTTGGGATTAAAGACGAATTTTATCACGAAGTCTATAGCCGAGATTTTACAATGAACACTCTGCATATGGACATTGAAACAAAAGAGATTACAGATCCTACTGGTCGCGCCTTAGAAGACCTAGACAAAAAAATAATAAAAACCTGTGTTCCTCCAGAGATTACAATAAGCGATGATCCAAAGCGTGCATTTAGAGCTATAAGTTTTGCTGCACGCTTTGGATTCGATTTAGATCCCGAGCTAGTATCCTTTATTAAGGAGAACAGAAATAATTTCAAAACGGATGGGCCACTCTTTGTTAAGCCGACGTCTATCTCAAAGGTAATCGCCAGAGCGCTTAAGGCCTCTCCCGAGGTTACGCTAAAGCACCTTATGGATATGGACCTCCTTACCTCTGTTCCTTTAGTTGGACGATTTAAGGATGAGCTCATCAAAAGAAGGCTTATTAAATACTATCTGGATAATATCTAGTCTTAGAATTACTAATATTATATAAAACAATAGGAATAAAAGTGATTAGAGGAAAGCTTCATCAATGTCCATTCGGCCTCCCTGTTGCAGAGGGGTGCATTAGCATTGGTGCGGTTAGAAAAGATGGAGAAAAGAATAGGGCGATCGCAAGAGATATGACTCCATTGGATTTGGCTGAGCATGAAGAAGAGCGCAAAGAGCTTGCTGAAAAAAATATGGATCTAATGTTTTTGGCTGAAGAAAAAATAAAGTGCCCATTTGCGGATAGAGTCTTTGAAGATAAAGGCTCTGTAGATTGTAAGTATGACGAAGATCAAAGCAGACTCCCTGCTGGAAACGTTGGACTAACTGGAAGCCCCCTATATCCGCGCATGATGATTGGCAATATGCCGGAAGCACAATATGGATACCCCTTGGATCAGTATTCTGATAATAATGAGAGCAGAAGCGTATACTACGGTATATATAGCCTTGTAGGATAGGAGATAATATGTCTAAAGAATTTGAGCAGATAATTTACAAAGAAGCAACACAGCCAGAAGAGTCATATGTTTATGACGAATCTGATGATGTATTTTTTGCCGAAGAGCTACAGGGAAGTCCCGAAGGTCTAGTCGGAGCCATCATTGGTATGGACGAAGATTTGGACCCAGAGCTCTCTGACAAAACTCTCAAAGAAGTCTTAGAGCCAATGGTGGAGGGAGAGGAAAGCTTCGGAGAGCTATCAGAAGAGCTGGCAAAGATGGACGAAGAGGTTACCGAACTTCTAGAGGAGCATGGAGATACAACTCTTGGGGACCTCCTTCCTGGCGCGGATGTAAGAGCGGAAGAGCTTGAAGAAGAGGCTGAGGAAAAAGAGACTGACTATGTGAATGATGGTGACTTAGAAAAGTTTATGGCCTATATAAATGACCAGTATCCTTCTAGGATCCCTCAGCATGATGGCCGGACTACGGTCGGCTGTGAACGAGCTTTAAGCTTCTTGGACAGAAAAAACCATGAGATCTCTAGGGCCATCAGGGATGATCACGATAATGTCTTAGACATACAGGCTCTTGAGGCTATTCGTGTCAGCATAATGCGAGACACCCTTGTGCTAAAAGACCACCTGAATAAATTGAATAAAAAGGTCAAAGAAGAGCATTCGAAGAAAGCCTCTGTAAAGATACCTCCGGCTTGGGCTGCTGCATCTGGCGAAAGTGTTGCCTATGGAGATCTAGTAAAGGAAGCAGGAACTCCTTCGAACATAGTTATATCTATAACCCCTTTCGAAAGGGCTATTTCAGGAATGATGATAAACGCTCACGTTTCTGCAGGCCATCCAATGGAAGAGGTATATGAAACTCTGTCAAAAAAGTATGACCTAACTGACCGTGAAGAGCTTTCTATAATGCAGATTCTTGCCGACAGTGGATTCCATATTTTCAAGGATAGAGGGTCTTTTTTTCAGGAAGGAGATGACGGAAAAAACGTAGATTTTATGAAGAATTATTTCGCATAATCAATCGGATATACAATGAAGATAAAGCGACAAAATTTAACTGAAGATTATAGCTCAAGCTCTAAGGCTGACTGGATAGATGATTTCTCTAAAAATATTGAGAAAAGCGCTGACTATTTAGCCAACCTCAAAACGATCATGAAAAAGAGAAATGACTTTTCAAGCATCGAAGAGAAGATGGCAGATATAAGAACCCGAGCTGGATTCGATCTCATAAAAGATATTGATAGCTCAAAGACGGAAAAGATCGCCAACGCAACTGAGATTGATGCCTGCTCTTGTAGCGGCAAGAAGTGTAGAGAATGTAACCCGGAACTCTTTAGATCCTTAAGAATGATTGTCAATTATATAAAGGATCTCTTGGCAGATCGGCCTGAACTTGGAGCGCTCGCGGCGCTCACAATTTGCCGACAGCATCCCTCTCTGGGATATGCAGGAGTCGCCCGTCTGATAGACGAGAAGAAGCTTAAAGCTTTAATTGAAAAACTAGTGGGAGAAAAAGACGTAGAGGAAGTAAAATATATTCCGGAAGAACTCTCTCATAGAGAAAGCGATGAGCATGACATAGCTAATGAAATAGCCGACTACATGCAACACGCACAGACTGGATAAATGGCACCAAAAAAGAGCGAAAAAGATTTATTTGAACAGTTAAAATCAAATTTTCTCGATTTCGATCCTGCGCACTTTACTAAGAATAACCTAACTTTAGATGGAGCTGAATTTAACGTTTTAGATAACGGCTGGAAATTCATGTCCGATATCTATCGTTATATCGCACTTCAAGCAACAAGGCCCGATGGGAAGCCGGTTGTAATAAAGAAAGGTCGACAGGTTGGCGCCACTATGATGGCCGGAGCACTTGACCTGTTCTTTACCAACAGTGGTCTGTTCACAGATCCGAATATTCGAGTGATTCACCTATTTCCAGCTTTAGGGCAGGTGAAGAAGTTTTCTCAGGATAAGTTAGAGAATCTTATTCGAACCGCAAAAGATGACTTCATAACCAAAAACAAGCTAAATACTCCAAACTCCGTCGACAACCTTACGATGAAGCAGTTTAATACCGGAACCCTCTGGATAGACAGCCTTGGAACAGACGGAGACAGAATTCGTGGCATGACCGTTGATGTTGGCATTTTCGATGAGTGCTTTCCTTACGATCAGCATATAGAGACATCTGATGGAAAGGTTAAGATAGGAGAGCTATTTAGGCGATTTGAGGCCGGAGAAGAGCTTCCGATGGCCAGAACATTCAACGAATCTATAGAAAAGTTCGAATATAAGAAGATAAAAAAAGCTTGGAACAGAGGCTCCAAGGGCTTAGTTAAAATTACAGCTGGAAAGTGGCGAATAAAATGCACTGGAAACCACAGATTCCTTACGAGTCGAGGATGGGTTCCTGCAGAAGAACTTTTGTCCGGAGATCTGCTCAAATCACGCAAAGAAGGAGCTCAGCGCTCCAGAGCTCTAAATGATGATCAGAGGCAGCTAGTTCTTGGATCTTTTCTTGGAGATGGCCATCTTGATCGGACTTGTGACAAAGGCCATAGACTTATGGTAAATCACGGAGAGGCCCAGGAAGAGTATTGCAAATGGAAGTCAAAAATAATTAATGCGAATGTAACTAGAATTGAAAAAAATGGATTTAGCCAAAAGCCTGCGATAAGATTTTCCTCAAAAATGTTTTGTATGAACCTTGATCTCCCAAAGACAAAGTCTACTTGTCCACAAGAAGTGCTAGACGAGCTAGATGAGAGAGGTCTGGCTATTTGGTTTATGGATGACGGATCTGTAAACGCAAGGTGGAAGAGCTCTGCAGCCGGAACGTTGCACACCTCTTCATTTGATGAGGATTCTCAAAAAAGAATCGTTAAGAAGCTTAATTCTATGGGAATAAAGTGTCACTATTCAAAATACTTTTCAAAGCAGCGAAATAAACATTATTTTTACGTCCTCATTAACAAGGACGGATTCAAAAGCTTATCCGAATTAATCTCTCCATATGTGCATCCATCTATGTCACATAAGCTGCTAAAGCCATTTGCCGGAGAAACTTATAGCTGGAACCAAGATTTTAAGGAATACTCATGGACAATTGTCAATAATGTAACTCCCGTTGAGAAGAAAGAGGTCGTTTACGATATTGAGGTAGAAGATAATCACAATTTTATTTTGTCGTCAAGAAAAGGCTCAAGCGGAACCGGAGGTCCTATCGTTCATAATTGCCAAGAGATGTTGCCGCATGCAATCGGCAATGCAACAAAGATTTTAACTGCCGCAAAATACGGCCCTGTTGGTCAGGGGGTGCAGGTTTATTTTGGAACCCCTAAGAGCAAGAACAGTCACTTCGCAACAATATGGGGAACTTCAGATCAGCGCTATTACCATCTTGGGTGCATTAATTGCAAGAAGACTTATCCCTTTTATCTTCCAGATGATAATCGGTGGCAGTCAATTTGGTTATATGAAAACATAGTTCAATGCCCTCTTTGCGGAACAAAACAGAAGAAAATAGAAGCTATAGAACTTGGAAAGTGGGTGTCAACAAGGCCTTTTGAGGAATCCGACTTCGTTGGATTTCACATCAATCAGCTTTATATTCCATATTTTACAAAAGAAAATATAGAAAAGTTAATGCCGGAAAATAATCCTGCCCAAACAGAGCGAATCTGGAAAAATGAAGTTATTGGAGAGTTTTACTCTGGCGCAGGCTCCCCCCTTACTAAGGCAGAAGTTTATAACTTATGCAGGGATCCGGATAGATATTTTGCAAAATCTATTAGCTCAAAGGAAAAAACTGTTTATCTTGGTTCTGACTGGGGTGGAAAAGATGACGATCCTAATTCAAGAGGAGGGCAGTCCTTCTCTTGTGTAGTCGTTCTGTCTGCAAGTCCAGATGGGATCTTATCTATAGAACACGCCCATAAGTTAAAGAAGAATACATTTGATTTTAAAAAAGATACTATAAAAGAGATGTATCGAAGGTTTGGTGTAACGAGAGGCGTATCAGACTGGTTCTTTGGACAAGACGTTGTTTCGGATCTTCAATTAGTATACGGAGATAGGTTTCTTGGAGCTCAAGGAAGTGGAAGCTTGGCCAAACCAGTAAAATATAGAGAGGATGAGCTAATTATTTCTTATAATAAAGATTTATTAATTGACGAATTAATTGAGCTGTTTAGAAAGGGAAAGGTTAGATTTCCATGGAAGAGCTATGAGCACATGGAGTGGCTCATTGATCACTGCACATCTATGGAGACCAAAATAAGGACATCCGGAGGTCAGCCCATAAAGACTTACGTCAAGGGAAACTCGCCAAATGATGGATTTATGGCGCTAATATACGCCTATATGGCGTATAAATTCGACCTAACCAAGGGGTTCTCTATGAGGCCTGGGCTAGATAAAAGACTCGAATATCCAAGGCCTGTAATCGCGAATATTAAGAGGAGAATTTAAAGATGAGAAGAACAGGTAAGCCCCCTACTCCTCTGACGAAAAAGACTGCAGAGTCTATTTCTGAAGTGCGTCGTGCTCAGATCTCAGACGCAGCAAATAAGCAGATGGACAGAGATGAGAATCAGTCTCCGATTGGAGCTATAGCTCACAGCTCTAATTTTAGAAAGAAGAGTTTAAATCTAATAAAGAGTGGATCAATATCCTCTCCTATGCCGGGGCCCACAGTTTCGTCCACTTCCGATAGAATGTCCCCAGAGATATATTCTCCTCTATTCCAGCTTGCAAACCTGAATCTCCCAAGAGATCGGGTGACGATGAACGCCTGGAATCGCGTTTTTTACGACACGCATCCTCTCGTTAGAAACGCAATAAATCTTCACGCATCATATCCTATAAGCAAGATTAATATCACATGTAAAAACAAAAAAGTTCAACAGTTCTTCATGGAGATGGCAGAAAAGATTGATTTATACTCAATTGTTTACGGAGCAGCATTGGAGTTCTGGAAATTGGGCGAAGCATTTCCCTATGCAGAGCTAGATGAGCAGGCGGGAATCTGGAAGCGAATCACAATCTTAAACCCTGATTACGTCCATGTTAAGAAGACAGTTATTGGAAACAATACAATAGTCTCCTTGAGACCTGACGCAACTCTTCAGCGACTGGTAAACTCAACCTCTCCTGCCGACTTGTCTATGCGAAAATTCATACCCAAGCATATCTTGAACTATGTTCGTCGTGGTCAAAACATTCCTCTTGATGAATTTAACGTTTCTCACCTAAAGCTATTGAGTTCTCCGTATGATATCCGAGGCACATCCGTTATCGTCTCTATATATAAAGACCTGATGCTCTATGATCGGCTTAGGGAATCAAAGTTTGCACAAGCAGACGGAATGATAAACCCCCTGACTCTGGTTACCCTTGGAGGAGAAGGCGACTATCGTCCAACCCAATCTGACATTGAGGCCTTTAAGAATCTTTTGGAAGAAGCTCAATATGATAAAGACTTCAAGATTGTAACCCACAATGGCGTTAAGATCGAACGCTCTGGCTTCTCTGGCTCGACCCTAGATATCGGAACTGATATTGAGCATATCGTTACAAACATTTACGCAGGCCTCATGACTCCAAAGGCATTAATGGATCAGGAAAGCTCCTGCCTTAAGGTTTCTGATAATGAGATCTTAACGGAGTCTAGTGGGTGGAAGTTCTTTGATGATCTAAAAGAAGACGATAAAATCGCTACAGTAAATCCCGAAACACAGGCTTTGGAGTTTCATAGGCCAACATTTTATAAAGACTTTAAGTTTACAGGAATGATGTATGCATTTAAGAATCAGAATGTTGATGTTGAAGTAACTGATTTTCACGAAATGTATCTCTCTAAAGATGGGGGAGCAACTTATCAGAAGAGTCGTGCTCTGGAGGTCTTTGATATTGACGAGATTAATTCTGACGAGAAGTTCGATATTAATCATGAAAACAATGTTCTCTTTATGACAACAATTGATAACCTAACACCTACTGATCCTGATTCCAAATTTGTTACAGCAATGGTTCGTCCTAGTGATGTAACTATTAATTGGGTTAACGAAGAAAGAGTATTCTGCGTTGAAGTTCCTAATCACGTATTTGTAACCAGACATAATGGCAAGGTTGCTATACATGGAAACACATACGCGTCATCGTCTGTCGGTCTAGAAGTTTTGCGTCAGAGATATGATATTTTCAGAAATATGATTAAGAAGTGGCTTGAGAGAAAGGTCTTCGCCCCAATCTGTGAGATACAAGACTTCTTTGAATACAAAGATGGGGAGAAGAGACTTCTTGTTCCGTCAATTGACTTTAACCACATGAATCTTTACGATATGGCCGACTTTATAACTTCTGTTGGACAGTTTGTTGGAAACCAGCAAGTTTCACTGCAGACTCTGCACAGAAGTCTTGGCCTTAGCTATGAAGAGGAGCGTAGAAGAATTCGAGAAGAAATGATCGATAATCAAATCTTTGCAAAAGAGCAGCAAGTCCTTGGAGGCATGAAGCTTGCAGAGCTGCAGAGTCTTGATCCCTCTAAGTCAATCACTGAGCCGCCTGGAACAGAGACTGCTGGCGGAGCAGAGGGCGGTCTTCCCGGTGTAGAAGATGCAGGAGGAATGGAAGGCATGGAGGGAATGGGTGGAGAAGCGCCCGATATGGGAATGCCCCCAGAGGGAGTTATGTAAAGATGAAAAAGCTTGGAGAAGAAGAGCTTCCGGAGCCATCGCCTATAGTCTCGGAAGAAAGCTCGCCGGAAAATGATGCTCAAGCAAATGAGATTGAGAAGAGAAAGGAGGAGAGGGCCAAGCGGACCGCCTTGATGCTTATTGAGGCTGGCCTAAAGGAGGCTGGCGGAAAAGGGCTTCTGGGGACAAAAGAGGTAGATGTTTCAGATAGAATGTCTTCTGCCTTTGTGTCGCTCCTATCGGGAGGCAGCCCTTCCGTCAATCCTTTGATCGGAAGGATTAAGTCAAAGAAAAATCTGGGAGTAGAATACAACAGCGAATATAACAAAAAAGCCAAAGAAGAATTCCGAAAAATTATGACGGAAGCTAGAACTATTTACGTTGGAAGATTTGATCCGCTCTATAGATTCCAAAAGGAATCTGAAAAAGATAGACTTTCTGATGAGAACGTTCATGACGCACATAGCGATATGATTAGTCGATTAATTTTGTCTAAAAACAAAATATCGTTTTTGAGAAAAAATAGTCCAGCTTATATCATTACGAAAGAAATGATTCCCCATTTAGTAAGCTTATTCCAAGCCTTAAAAGAAAGTTTCAATGAGCATAAAGAAAAAGATAATGACGAAAGTTTATCTAGGCTTTATTACTCAATAGTAAGCTTGAAGTCATTCTTAGATGCCTATGAGCCTGCTCGTATCAACTTTAAGCCTCAAGTTTCACAAACAGAAAAGAAGGATAAGGCTAGAAAAAAGGGAAAAAATCCCGAAGCGCCCACGACAACCCTTCCTCTTGACATAGAGAGTCTGCGCATCAGACAGATTATCCCCTTTCAAGGCTTTAGTCAGGAGGACGGAGGGCTGCCAGAAAGCCCTCATAGAGTGGCGGACCCTTTATTAGAAGATCTTGTTTTTGGGATTGAGTTTAACAGAGATGTGGGAGGATTTGACTCCAAAGAAATATTGGAATCACTTCTTAATAGTAGGCAGATAAAAATTTCTTCAGCATTAGAAGATAGGGGAAGCTATTCTTCTGCTATAACAGAGTATGGCAAGATTAATATAGTCAAAGTTATAGTCAGAGCAAGAGCGGTTGCTCAGGCGCGAAAAGCAGGCTCTCAGTTTATTTTTAAAGTTGAAAGAAGTGGTAGTAGCGCACATATGGAGGAAGAAGTTACTGCAAGCAAGACAGATCAGCTCAAAAAGCTTTCTTATGCAACAACATCGCCACTATATGAAGCTAGTTCTCCAAGCGGTGAGAAGATTTCGTTTACCCCAACTGATTTAGTTGCGGGCACAGGATATCTAACAGATTCCAAAGGAAAGAGATTTAGGCCCAAGAAAATGAAGGCCAAATCTCTCGCCTCAAAAGTGACGTCAAAGGGATTTGGCAAAGTTAAAAAATAAAATGGATAAAAAATCTTATAGAAATAAGCGATTGGAAAGATTGAATACCGAATTCAATTTAAATTTGCCAGGGCAAGCGTCTGGCGAAGAAGGGCTCTCTGGAGATGCTGGAAATGGAGTAGGAAGAGGCTTGGTCATGCCAGGAGAGTCAGTAATGCCTGCAACTCATTCAGAGGCCGAAGATCGTGAAGAATTTCCAAAGAAAAAACGAAAAACACATGACTTAGAGTATGATAAGCTCCTAGCTCTTCTAATAGATCTTTCTGATGGAATGGACAAGCAGGAGGAATACAGGTATTCTAACTTTGCAGATTTTTTAATTCAGAAAATAGCACAACAAAAAAATTTAGACTACCAAGTTCTTCTGAAAGATCTGCTTATAAAAATCAATAATTCTGACATTATGGGAAAACAATCTCTTATAAAGTCGATTGTAAAAGAATATAACTCTTTGTTAATAGAGTCTGTGGAAGATGGAGGGTCCGAATCAGAAGCTCATAATGCCGCATATCATGTAGTCGCACAGATGGTGGTAGGTCATGTTTGAGTATAGCGCAAGACAGTTGAGCGACCCCGAGCTTATTAAGGAAGCGCAAATGCTAGAACAGAATGCGGTATATGTTGCAGAGCAACTTCATAACATCATTAAGATAATGATTAGCGGCATGGCCCCAGAGTCTAGAGGAAAGTCTTTTCACAATATTAAAAATAAAATTTCTGAATTTAATAGAATGGAACTTTCCAACAAGAAGAGTCCAGGCGGAGCTTCTATCGGCGTCAGCTTGGGTCTTATTAAGAATGTGTTGAATAGTAAGGATCCTTATTTCATAAATATCGTTTTAAGTGAATTATCTTCCAGATTATAGAATCTGCTATTTTAAACAGTAAAATATATAGGATTTATAATGAACAAAGTATCTTGGCCATATACAGGAAGTGCAGAAGCGGAAATGGGCTCGATGTCTCCCAAGGGGGATTACTCAGATATCGAAGGGCCTAATGATTTCGGAGACTTTTCTACGCAGAATTACGGTTTATTAGACCATCAAAAAAGCTCCGGCCCAGAACATCAGGTTCCAACTTCGTATTCAGAGGGCATGCTCTCTCCTCTTCAGGATTCCGCAGATGATATGGAGGCCGATGATAAAGAGGATGAAGACCTAGATGTCTTAGCAAGTGCCTTCTGCTCTTTAATGAGAAAGGGCTCTAATATTCTTGGAATAGGAAGACAAAGCATTCCGGCCCTTAACTCATTGGCGGCTAGAGGTCATAACGTAGTTTCTTTACAGAAAGATGCTTATCCTCATGGAGTTAATCTCTTAAGCTTTCCTGTAGAAGCTAGCGATCCAATGTTTTATAAGGGAAGATATAAGCTGGATGGAGTTTTGTCCGAATCATCCTTCGATAACGCAGAGGTTGCCGAAATATCTTTGAGAAACATTTACAGCCAGATGAGGCCTATGGCGTATGGCCTCATTGTCTCTAATGGCTCTTTTGATCTTGAGACTATAGTTAAAAAGTGTAATTTTGAAATTATCAAAAAGCATTCGGGCGAAACTACGAAGTTTTTAATAAAGAAAAATGATTTAAACAAAATTGCAGTTATTCGATATTACAATTTAGACAAGAAGGAATTATCCATATTTGAATGTGACGTTGCAGATACCCATATGGAGCGAACAATAGGCCTGCAGGCCTACTCGGGCCTCTTAGATAGATGCGGGTTGATCTTTAAGTACAGCAGGCCTACAGACGTGATGTTTCACATGGGAACTGTCAACTTTCCTATTGATGTTGCTTTTCTAGATGAAAATGACACTGTTGTTAAGCTCTGCAGAAATATAGAGCCTGGATCTCTAGAGATATTTGGATCGGCCAATACAAAGACAGTTTTGGAACTTTCTGCCGGAGCAGCCAAAGAGATAGGCATCGAGATTGGAGAGAAATTATTCTTAAATTATGGAGAGCAGATCTCTGAAACTTTTAAGAAAGAATCTCGAATACTAGAGGCGGCAGGGCTAGATAGATGTATTTACAAAGAGTCCTCTTATGCAGAGAACTCTTTTTATAACCTTTATAACTTCAATTTATATTTGAAAAATTCAGAAAATACAACAGCAACATCTCTTATTAAAAACGCTAAGAATTACAATGTAGAAAAAACTAAAGTCATTTGTTATGATTTGAATTTCATCTTTGACTCAAAAGAGGCAAGCCTATATAGACGGGAAGAGACTAGCGATCTTACTAAAATTGCGGTAAGTCTATTCGGAGAGACATTTTCTACAAAGGGGGACTTTATAAGAGTTTCAGAAGAAGCTCTTATCGAAAATGGTTTCTTTGGAAAAATTAACAGAAAATATGCCCTTGATGCTCTAAAATATGCTCGAAGCATTAATGCTAACGAACATGAGGATCTATATTTGAAGCGCATCTATAAAGATTCGTCTAATATTTTAAGCAAGATCTCCTTTATATATAGAGGCGATCTAAATATCAAGTTAGCAACAGAGCTTTTAAATGCAAAAATAAGAGGAATTACCCAAGATGAAAGCTTTTCCTTGAATGCGGACTTCATAAGAGTTCCTCGAAATTTTGATGATAATAACTGTCTAAGCGCACTAGCGAGCAGATATCCTAATTGCAGCACTCTCCTGAGGGCTGGGGAGCTCTCCAAGGCGGCTGGAGCTCCAGTTTCTGATCACACAAAAGAAGTTGCAAAAAAGGCAGCAAGATATTTCAGTAGGGCAAAAGACTCTTGCACGGAGCTTGCTGATAATCTTAATCAAAATGTTTCTGTTTATCAGCAGCTGGCTGATAAGCCGGGCGTAATCAAGAATAGCAAGGGTGAGTACAGAGAGTCCTGCAAACGTAATTCTAAAATTGCGAAGAAATGCCTTCTCAACATTCAGGAGGGAATTAGAATCCTGAACGAGATACAAGACGCTTCTACAACTGAGGAGATAATAAGTAGTATCGCTGGGTCTTCGAAATCATTTTCAGACTCTATAAAGGATGTCTTTGATCTCTCAGACAATCTTGGCTCTCCAGACTTCGTACAAACTCTAGACTCCAATACTGGCATTACCGTTATAGCTCTAAAAGATCTAAGGACTATTCTCGATAGAGCAAAAGAGTACATAACGAAAAACATTTTGGGTATGATAATACTATCCAATTAGGCGCAAATATGTTTATAAAATTTAGTGATAAAACAAAGAAAATCATAGTGAAAACATCTAAGGATGGATATAGTAGTGAGCTCAATGAAGACTTCGATACTATCAATTTATATAAGAAAAGTGACAGCAAAGATGTGGATGATAGAAGAATTGAGATTCTAAATACCTACCTAGATGATGATGAAGCCGAATAAAAATATGTTATTCAAAAAAATATTACACAAAAAGTCATAAAACTAATATTTGTATAAATACTTGATTAATTCTTATAAGGTTTTTTATGATAAAGAAGATATGCTTTTCTCCAAATAATTACGATATAGAGACACATACGCACGAGGCCGTATGTGCAAATCCTGTTATCGTAAAACGATTTACAAAGTTGGCAAAAAGCCTTCGTAATATTGCTCCCAAGTCTGACGACTTTCTATATTTTTCGATCATTTTTTTAAAGGCCGCAGAGTCAGCCCTTATAGACGGAGAGGGAAAGATAAAGAAAGTAGGAAAGGAAGACGCCTGGGGCTTTTTCGATCAAAACTGGAAGTGGCATGGCAATGTTCCTGCTCACAAAAATAATAATTCCGATATATTCCCCGAATCTGAGCTAAAAAAGGCTACATCAAAATGGATAGGCCTCCCGCTTTGTAGAGACCACGAATCAAGCTCTGTAGACGGAATACGAGGAATCATTCTAGATACCCATTACGATGAGAAGTTTAAGCAGGTCGTTGGACTCTGCGCCCTTGATAAGGTCAACTATCCAGACCTTGCCAGGAAGGTTGAAACCGGAATGGTTCGATACGGATCAATGGGTACAGCAGTAGAAACCTCTATCTGCTCAGATTGCCAAAACAAAGCAACAAATCAAAATGAATACTGCAAGTGCATCTCAAGCAGGGCTGCTCATGGAGAGGTCAATGTTGGGCTCAAGCCAATTGAGTACAGCCTAGTGGTTCAGCCTGCAGAGCCTGGAGCAGTCCTTCTAAAGTGTATAGCCTCCTTGCAGGAATACAAAAAAGAATTTACAAATTATGGTGTAGACAATGTTTCTGAAATGTTAGGAAGGCTTAGCCTTAAGCAAGCGGAACATTTGGATGGCATAATGAAAACTGCCTGCGGAGATAATAGCTGCTCCGTAGATGATAGAGACCGTATTGTAAGAAGTTTTCTAGAAAATAATGGTCTTTTAAAGACTTCATTTACTGACGAATCAGAAGAGGCAAGAAACATAGCAGAAACCCTAAAGACAATGCCCGATGCGGCTAGTCTTTTGGGAGATCCAAATGTCAATGATGATGTCAAGAGAGTCATCAAGATGCTTATGGGGGAGCTGGAAGAGAAATTCCGACCAGATCTCTCTGGCACAAACAGAGAGGAGTTTTCATCTTATGAAAACTCAGACGGAAGAGGTCCAGGCGATGTTGCAGAGCAAAGCGCTGCAACATCTAGAATAGGACTTCTTGGCGGCGGAGATACAGGGGACCAGCCTGACTTCGCTGGTGATGAGGATGATATTTTAAGTTTTCCGGCCAGTGGAGAGCCCGCTGTTTCGGTAATTAGCAGTAAGCAAGATCAACACGTTAAAACTGCCAATAATGGTGATAGCAGCGATTTTGTTAACGACTTTTCAATTAATTCAATAGTGGAGGATATTATGAACGAGTCAAGATTGAGGAAGAGAGCTGAGCTACGCCGTAGAATTGCTTACATGCAGGGCGGCTCAGAGGGTGCGGAGCCTAACACATTTAAGAGTGAGCCTACCGATGCGCAGAGCAAAGATAAGCAAATGCTACAGACAGGAAGCATGGGCGGAGATTCCGGCATGTTCCCTGGCGACAAGGAGACAAAGGAGAAGCTGAGTCGAGCTCAACTCCAAGAGCGTAAGCTAAAGCGTTTGGCTTACATGCAAGGCGGATCCGAAGGCGCTGAGCCCAACACCTACAAGAGTGAGCCGCAAACTTATGGCGATGACAAGCACATGCTACAGACAGGAAGCATGGGTGGAGATTCCGGCATGTTCCCTGGCGACAAGGAGGTCAAAGAGAAGATGAGCCGAGCAGCTTACAATGGCCCCGGGCTAAGCACAAGATTCTCTGTGAAAAGAGCTCTCAATGGAGCCGTAGACAAGAAGGCGAGTCTCCTAGAGGTTTTTGCTGGAGACAAGAGGGTGATCGCGGCTACTGGCCAAGAGATCTTTGGGCCCAGCCTAGAGGATAACTGGGAGTGGCTAAAGAGCCGTGATTACGGTCGCGAGGTTTGTTCTCAAATTCGCATTGCTGGATTAACTCATGTTACCAGCTTGCTTAAGACTGCTCAGGAGTTGCCTGCTGCACCGGAGGAGGCTGCTATGCCTCCAATGGAAGCAGAAATGCCGATGGAAGCAGAAATGCCGATGGAAGACGAAATGCCGATGGAGCTAGACGCTGAAATGCCGATGGACGAAGAGCCGGAAGAGCCCGGAACTGCAGTCGACAATAGGCTGGCTGAAATGGAGCAGCTAATCGATGAGGTCAGAGATCTTGTTAGCGAGCTTGAGGATGGAAGGACTGCAGATGTAGACGTCAATGTCTTTACCGGAGAAGAAGGCGCTGCTGCAGAGGGTGCTGATGCAGAAATGACAGCACTATCATCTAAGATGCTTACCAATCTGAAGACGGCCTTCGAGCGTCTTGATGGATCTGCAGATGAGCTCTCTATGGTGGCAGAAACCTTTGATAATATTAGCAAGCTATCCTCTGCTCAGAAAATTGAGTTTAGAAAGCTTGCAAGTGATGCGATTAAGGACGCTGATAGGGCGACCGGTGAGGCGAAGGCAATTGTTCGACTTGCAATGGATATGGCAGAAGATTTCGCTCCGACAGAGGATATGGCTGTGGATTCAACTGTTAATCTTGCTGATGACCTTATGGATGATCCAGCAGCGGAAGAACCAATGGAAGACCTCGCGGATGATGGCACAGAAGAGCTGGTTACTGCGGCTATGCAGCTAAGAAGGGATCGCCGGGAAGCCATCCTAAAGCAAGCGGAAAGTAGATTCGCAGCCGACAAGCTAAATAAGAAAGCAATGGACGAAGACTCTGACGAAATGGGAGCAGAATCCTGCGCTGACGATGCGGTTGTTAACGAAGCTGCTGATGCGGTTGTTAACGAAGCTGACGATGCGGTTGTTAACGAAGCTGCTGATGCGGTTGTTAACGAAGCTGAGGATGATCTAGAAGTTGAGGCTTCCGATAAGAGTGGAGCACTAAAGGCTGCGCTTGCGAGTAAGATGGAAGAGAAGCGTGCAAATGAAGCTAGGGAAGAATATCGAATCAAGCTTCGTAGAGCGTATGATGTTGGTCTAGAAATGCAAACCAAGGGTCTGTTGCCGTCATCTAAGGCTTCTTTGGACCGACAGGTAGATGAGATCATGTCTTTCGACAACAATGCCTTTGAGGCGTTTAAGAGGAGCATTGCAAGCGCACGCTCAGTTGGGACAGTTAAGATTGCATCTGATCTCGGCGGCCTAAATATTGGCGTTAAAACTGAAGATAACACTGCAAGCGTGCCGGGGCCTATGTCTGCCGATTCCCTATCTTCACTCTGGGACGAGTAAGGAGAAGTCATGTATAGCCTAAAAAAGAATGGAGATAATATTGCTCAGGAATTTGCAGGGCTATTGAAGGGCGCCGCACCGCGCACTCCAGCCAAGGAAGCCGTTGTTAAGACGGCTTCCTTGGAGGAGGCTCCTGCGGAAGCTGAAAATGTTGTTTCAGATTCTGAGCTAGAAGACCTAATTTTGGACTCCGAAGAAGAGAGGGAGCATTATGCTTCCGATTTAATTGATGTTTCAGGACTAGACTCTTACGCAAGTGAAGGCTTAGTTCTGACTGCAAGAGCAAAACATATTATCGATGGTCTCAAGAAGATTTCTAAAGATCTAAGTAATAAGGGAGAGTCTTTTGCTGCGGATGTAGTAGAGGCTACTGCAAAGAGCATAATTGGAGACTTCAAAAAAGAAGCAGCGAAAAAGACCGAGATAACTGACTCTTTGAGCAAAATGGCAAAAGAGTTAAGCGATTCTGGGGATCAGTTTGCTGCGGACATGGTTCTTTCTACTATGAGTAAAATTGCTTAAAGAAATTTCCTATTAATAGTAAAATAAAAAGGGAGGAGAGTTATCTCCTCCCTTTTTTAATGGAGAAATAAATTGCTAAAAGTTATTCATAGTGGTAACGCTCTTCCTATGAGTCTTTCTGTTGATCCAACCGCAGAGTTTGAGCCAGGAATGTTTGCTCAACTTGGACTGATAGGAAATGATATAGTTGCCAGTGTAAGTGATGGAACAGCTCCATTAGGAATCATAGATGATGTTAGAACATCCGCATTTACTAGCGCACAGGTAGACGAAGTTATATTGGTAGACGCTCAAGCATCGACTATTGATGCAAATGGAAAACGAGTATCCACAGTTGATGTAACTGGAGTTCTTGAGTATCCCAATATTATAGACAATAGCTTTACTGCAACTACTTCTGTTGTTTTGAATTCTGTAAATGGAATCGTTACCATTCCCGCTGGAACTGAGCCAAACTATGACTCAACAGAAGACGGAACGAATGACAGCTTTAGAATCATAGTAAACTATATTTACAGAATAGCCGGAAAGCCCGGTGATGATACTACAGTTGGAAGTGGCCGAATAACGATCCATTATCAACGTGGAATATATGCTACTGATCAATTTGACACAACTCAAGCCTACCCGCTAAACACAACTCTTTATATTGGGCTAGACGGGAAGCTTACCTCCTCTCAGCCTACCGAAAGCCATCCTGGCGTTGCAATTTGTACGGGGCCGCCGTCCTCCTCCATTGGCACATTAGAGTTCATGTTACTTTAGCATTAAACTACTAATTATTTAATTTTTATTGATATTCTCTTGGAGCAAGATATGAAAAACCTTTGGAGCAAGGAAGACCTCGCAAATTTTAATGATAGCGAAGTATTTAAAGAGCTAGAAACACGAGTTATTGATACAGTAAAGCGTGCTGAAATTTTAAATAGAAAAATCGCAGAAGAGCAAACGGAGCAAAGCCTTAAAGCTATAAACGAGGCGGCAAAAGGTGCTGCAGACTCCCTGGCAAAGGTTGATGAGGCAGCTGCAAATCTCGCAGATGATCCTGAGGCTGAAGAAGAAGACGATGATGTAACTGAAGAGGTTTTGGAAGAGCTACGCTTATTGGCGCAAGAAGCTATAAACAAAAACGATATCAAGCTAGCCTACAAGATAGAGCGAACTATCGATGAGATTTCAGAACGAGAAATAATATGCAAATAAACAAAGTATCTGACACTTCATCTCTTGACTCTTTCTTTGAAACGATGGACCGCTTCAATAAGAAGGCGGGATTATTCTCTAGCCTTGATGAGTTGATGGCCGGAGGATCCAAGCTTACAAAAATAAAGGGCCTTACGGGCCCAGGCGCAAAGGTTCTTAAGCAAATTGGCCCAGAAGTAGAAGTGAAGGCTATTTTGCAAGCCTTTGAAGATGGAAACAATACTCTTCTCGGCTCTCAATATAGAAGTGGAAATGAAGAGATAAAAGCTTTGATCTACCATCTGATGGAAGAGGGAGGAGATCTTAGCGCACTAACAAGAAAAAGTAAAGCAGATTTGGTCGTTGATTACAGACGTTCCAAAAATCTTCCTGCGGTTCAGTCGCCTTCTTCTGTTGCAGTCCGCTCTGCACCTAGTGCTCCTATGGGTCGCCAAACTCTGGAGAGTCTAGCCGAAGAGTTTCCTTTTGCCAAAAGAGTCCTGAGAGCAACAGGAAAAGAGACCGGTCCCACAATAGACGCCATTCTTGATGAGCATACTAACATATGGGAGTACGCAAGCACTGTCACGAATGGCCTAAGAGCAGAAGGAAAGGCTGACCCTACACAGCTTAAAGAACTAACTAATGCTATTGCCGGAAGCAGAGCTAGGATAGACACTGTTCTAACTCAGAAAGTTGATGAACTTGATAGCCTAATGTTGACTGCCCCTAAGGATCTGCCGAAAGATGGAGCTAAAGCTGCAGAAAATATTCTTAGAGAAACTGCAGAGAGAATGTATAAGGCCTCTGAGGAATCTGTCGAAATGGCAGCTAAGAAGCTAGCCGAGATGGAGAAGGCACTTGCCGATGCTTCTAAGAAGACTGGAAACAAAGCGTTAATGGATCCCGCGAAAGATCCCCTGAAGACTATTCAGCGGGCAAAAGAAGATACAATCGCGTCGATCAAAGCTCTTGAAAAGAAGTCTCAGAAGTCACCCCTTTTAAGCAGAATTAGGAAGGCCGGTTGGGCAGTATCTCTCCTAAAGATCCTAGGATTTGCAGGACTTGTAGGAGCCGGAGTTATGGGCGCCAAATATCTAATGAGAGATGACGATACAGGCTCAGTTGGCGGAGCGCCAGGAGCATCAGGAGCTCGTGGAGATATCGGCGGAGCTTCAGCGACTACTGAAGACGCTATAAAACGCTATCTAGAAACCGGAGATACATCGGCTTTAGCCAAAGCACTACAAGGATCAAGATTTAGTAATCTTATGATTTTTCCCGAGCCCATAGATGGACTTAGCTTCGCATTTTTTGACTCAGGAAGGCTGAAGAGTCCAGGCGAGCGGGTACTTCTACCTACACACCCGGAGACCTTGACGATCTTAAGGTCTTTTACAAGTGGGCCGGGAATGATGGTTTATAATTACGAACGCAGCAAAGTATCCAATCCCCAAAGTGCATTAAACAAATCTGTTCAGGTAATTTACCAGTATGGATTTTACGCCACGTCACTCGGCAACACTAGGGCCAGAAAGTATATAATGGGCAGACCATTTAGGGCATTCCCTAAAAGAAAATTTCTAGGAAGAAGGGGCGAAGGGCTATCTCCGGCACAACAGAAAGATAGGCGGCCAGAAAGGTTCCTGAGAACATCAAGTGATTCAGATAGACTTCAAAAATTAAATACTTTTAAGAAAGTATCTTCAAATAATTCTAATTCTACTAATAATCATCAAAATACTGATGTAACACTGTTTAAAGAAGCAGATGAAACATCAAAGTCTTATTGTAAAGATGCCGTTAAGGATCTCAATAATAATGACAAAGAAGTCCGAGAGTATTTTACAGGTCTAGGTAGACTGTATGATGAAAAATCGGAAAATCCCAAAACAGATTTTGGTTCTCTTTATAACATAACAGATGGTTCTGGTTCTGAACTGGTTAATTCTGCTCATCCAAAGTCGGTAGTAATCTTAGATTCTATTGGCAACGGAGGACTCGTAGAAAACGGATTAGAGCAAAAAGAACAAAGTGAAGGTGTCGCAATGAGCGCCCCCACTGGAAATTATAGATCTAATTACGCTTGGGTACGTAATATGTTAGAGAAGAAGGGAAGCAAATAACCTAGATAGATGTAAGCAATTTCGTTTATATTTAAAAGTAAAATACTTTAAGGAGATTTTAAAATGGCTCTTAAACTACTAAATCCCGGATTACGACCGCTAGGTCAGTTCGATCTTGAGGATGATACTATGGGCACCCTTGAGGGCGGCGAGCATGTTGGTCTAGACGCAACTGCCGTTGGCGCTGAAGGTTATGCTGCAGACGTTTCAAGCGGAGGCCCCTTCGTTGGTGCCGACCTCGCCGGAAACCGTGCGAGTGTTAAGTTTGATGTTGGTTCCCGCGTAGCCGGCGAACTATCTGGTCTTGCCGATGAAGGTACCACTGGCTACGGAACTCTATTCGGTCGCACCATCGGTGCCAGCGCCGGACGGACGACTGTTGTTAACGGCGCGGTCGTCGTAGGCCCCACCACAGAGAGAGGCTCAGGCAAGGTAACCGTTTGGTCACAGTCTGGTCTTTACGCCGTTGATGGCGCTGCTGCTACCGATGCAGCCTCACCGCTTTCTGGTGCGACAGCTGTAAATGATGCTGTTCACGCTGATGCGGCTGGCCTCCTGACCACTGCTACTACTGCAACTCAGGTCGCAATTTTCGTTGGACACATGGCAGATACGTCACTTGTCTCCACCACTAACACTGCTGTAGGTAACGCAAAGACCATCGAGGCTTCCGCAATCTACCTACTAGATCCGCGATAAGTTAGGAGTATAAAATGACAAATCTATTTAACACACATGGTGAGATCAATGCCTCTAACGTACAAGAGGCTCTATCACAGATCGTCAAGTATGCTTCAATCATCGAAGATCTTCAGCCGTCAAGTAACGCTCAGGCCGCAGCGCCTAGCCTAAATGATGGTCAGAGAGATGAGATGATCAAGCAGGCTCTAATGACGCAAGAAGGCAAGATTGCTCTAGGTCAAGCGATGGCGAACCCGATTCGTCGCAACCTTGACTATCAGGGTGTGGCGCGTAAGGCTCTCGTAGTCGATCCGCTTCCCCAGGGTGCTCTTCCGGTTTACGACCGTGATATCGATGTAGCGGCTGTTGTTGTTTCCAGCAACGGTGCAGCTCCTGAGTCACGCGTATTCGGTGACCGCGTAAACGTTCCCGAGTTTGAGGTTGTCTCAAACCCGACCGTTCGCATCGCGGAAGTCAAGCGTCGTCGGTTCAACGTGATCGATCGTGCCCAGCAGAAGGCTCGTCAGGAAATTCAGGCTCACGAGGATGCTAACGTATTCTCCGCGCTTGAGTTCGCTGGTGACTCTACTCAGGGTGGTGAGAACGCGGCTGTAGACCTATCCCCCGCTGGTACTTCACTTGAGAAAGACGGTCTCATCAACCTCAAGCGCCAGATTGACCGCTGGGACTTGGTAACCTCCAAGTACTTCCTAAACATCAATGAGTTCACCGACATTCTCACCTGGGAATCTGCTGGTAACACAAACTCACAGGTTGACCCCGTCACCCAGCGTGAGTTGCTACAGACCGGTCTTTACGGCCACGTCTTTGGCGCTGACATCATTGTGTCCAAGGTTGTTCCTTCAGGCCGTGCATTCGCTTGTGCGGATCCTGAGTTCGTCGGCGTAATGCCTGTCCGTCAGGACATCGAGGTACTACCTGCTGATGAGCCGAAGCAGCTGAAATTAGGTTGGGTCGTGAATGAAATAATCGGAGTCGGTATTGTTAACCCCCGAGGCGTTGCAACTGGTACTGTGTAAGTCACATAACTAGCTGAAAACACTAGATAAAAGGCCCCAGAGGAAACTCTGGGGCCTTTTCTTTTGCAACCCATCGTTCCTTCAGCTGCTGCGAACTATCGGCGGCCCAACCTAATTTTCTGCAAATAAAATACGTTTTCTCCATAAACCTGAGTATAATATATTTATAATATATTTGAAGCGAAAATCGCATCGCAGCTTAAGGAGCTAAAATGAATCTAAAAACATGCAAGACTTGCACGACCGAAAAAACTATCGATCAATTTCCAAAGAACAAAAGCAATAAAGACGGACTCAGCAGTGATTGCAGCATTTGCAGAAACCAGAAAAACAGAGATGCATATAAAGCAAAAAAGGAAAAGGAGAGACTCCTTAATCCAAAACCAACCGCAAGGGACGGCTATAAAATTTGCTATAGCTGCAAAGTAGAAAAACCACTTTCTAAATATGGAAAGAATAAGCATATCGTTGGAGGTCTTGAAAATAAGTGCAAAGACTGCAGAAATGCATACCAAAAGTCTTTGAACGACAAAAAGAATTCAAAGAAGGCAGCAAGGAGAAATCTTTCTGCTCCGAGTGGGCATAAGATTTGCAAAAAGTGTAATTCAGCAAAGCTATATTGTGATTTTGGAAAAACAAAACTAACGAAAGATGGCCTAGAGGGCTCCTGTCGAGATTGCCGTAAGGCAAAGAGGGCTAAGGCTGCTGCCAAAAAACAAGGGAAAATTGCTGTAGGCATAATACGTTTAAGCAGCAAAACTTGTTCAAAGTGTAAAAAAACCCTGGACATCAGCTCCTTCTCAAGCGATGCAAGTCGTGGTGATGGATATGAAACAAAGTGTAAGCCATGCAAACGCGGTGCCTATAAAAACTATTATGCTGAAAACGTTGAGTTAATTGCAGAGAGATCAAAAGTAAGATTTGAGAATAACAGAGAAGAAATTCTTGCTAAGAATAAAAAGAAATATCATGGTAACGAAGCCTTTAGGGTCAAGGAGATCAAAAGGCGAAGCAAATATGGCCAAACATTTAATGGTAGATTTTCCGCATACAGATCTTCGGCTAAGGCTCGCAATATAGAGTTCAATTTATCTGAGGAGCAATTCAAATCCTTCTGGCAGAAGCCTTGCAATTACTGCCATTCCGAAATAGAAACGATTGGAATAGATAGAGTCGACTCAAGCGGATCCTACGAAATGGACAATTGTGTCCCCTGTTGCACCTATTGCAACTATATGAAGAATGATTTATCCACGGAAGCCTTCTTCTCTCATATCTGCAAGATTCAGCAGTTCTCCGAAGATGGAATCACAGAAAATAGAAGGCCGAGAATCTTCAAGACCGGAAATGCAAAGAACGATTATCACCGTACTGTTGATGGAAAATTTGCTCACTATAAGAGCGGTGCCAAAAAAAGAAATATCGATTTCCTATTATCGAAAGCCCAGTTTGAGGAATTCTGGCAGCAATCCTGCAGTTATTGCGGATCCACAATTAACACGGTTGGGATCGACAGAATTGATTCATCAAAACCCTATAGCCAAAGCAACTGCACGCCCTGCTGCACTACTTGCAATTCTATGAAAAATGATAAATCTGAAAAAGATTTTAAGCGCCAAATTTCTTTGGTTTATAGAAGCGTTTCCTGCTGATTAACCTTCCTCTTATATCGGTCTATATATTAATTATTTTGTTATGAGCAGATAGCAATGACAGTTAATTAAGTAGGGCCGACATGATTCCAAAGAGACTTCAATCCAGGCAGAAAAGAATAGAGGCAACCCCTCTCAAAGACCGTGCTCAAGCGAAAACTTTTTCAAGAAGAGAAGTTGGACTCGCCAATGCAGAAGAGGAGCCTGGGAACGAAAAGTTCGACACATTTTTCGATTACGAAGACGACTTGGCCGGCCTAAAGTCCTCTTCTGAACAATATAGTGAAATGTTAAATTCCGAACCATATATTGTGCTTGAAGATGTCGAACCAGAAGAAAATGAGAATACAGAAAGAACATTTACTCCCATTATAATGGAAGAAATAATTCCAGAAATATTAGCCGCAGCAAAGAATAGCTATGATAATGACAAAAAAAGTGCTTTGCCATTTAAGTTCATTCAATGTGAATTTACTAAGAAAGATGGCAATAGATGTAAGCGACAAGCTCCGAAGAATTCTGCACTATGTTCTTCTCATAGAAAATATTTAAAAAAACAAAATAATAGCAAATAAATTTCTCTATTATTTTTTAATTAACTTTTATAAAAGGAGTGATAATGACGCATTATGAAACATCAGACTTAGCTCTGGCCGCATATCTAACGCTTAAGGGGCTGAAGCTTCTTAGCGCCAAGAGACTGGAGTCTGGACGATTTCAGTTTATCTTAGAGGATTTGGAGAGGACAGCCGAAGAGTTATCTATAGATTTCTTTAGTAGCGAATTTTGCGAGTACGATAACAAGATTAGATCGCTAAAGAAGATTCTATATTCAAAATAATGAACCAAAGCATATTTTTGAAAGCTAAATATTTAAAAAACGAATGTAAGGAAGTAGAGGATTTGTTTTTTGAGCATTATATTTCGTTTTTCAAAGAAGTGCAATCTGTAACTGGGAAAGATCTTTCTAAGCTGAATAACGGTGATGCATCTTTGTCCAAAAAAATATTGACTCTTGACCATGAGAGTAGTGACGAATCAAAAGTAAGCGAAGAGCGAGAGCCTAATCATGATGACAAAAAGGGCTTTTTAAGCGAAAGATTGAAGCCAATTTATAAAGATATCTTGTATGGATCTCATCCGGATAAGTATCCGGCAGGATTATCAGAAAGAGAGCGCAAAAGACTTTCTTCTATATATACGGATTGTGTTGAGGCGGCTAACTCTTCTGATTTTTTTGGCCTTGTAGATTGTGCTTATCGATCATTTATCGAATTCCCAAAGTTTGATAAATCAGAGAAAGAATTACTTGAAAAATCATGCAGTGAATTTAGGGACAAGATTATAAAGTATAAAAAAACTTACCCTTGGATTTGGGGCATTGAAATTTCTGGAGATACCCTACAGCTAAAGGCACTTGGAGTTGGAACTGCGGAATTAGCTGCTGACGCTGTAACTGGAGCAAAGCTTGCGGATAACGCAGTTGATTCAGAGCATTATGTAGACGGATCCATTGATACTGCTCACATTGCTGATGATCAGGTTACTCTAGCCAAGATGGCCGGACTCGCTCGTGGCACCTTCATTTATGGTGATGCCTCTGGTGACCCTGCTAATTCAGGCGTTGGAACCCTTGGCTACATGGTAGTATCTGACGGAACAGATCTCGGATGGGGTCAGGTTTCTACTGCTGGTATCGCTGACAATCAGGTTACTCTTGCGAAGCTAGCAGACTTTGGAGCCCGAGGAAGCTTTATGCGAGGCGGTGTCGCTGGCGCGCCTGAAGAGCTAGCTCTAGGTACCACTGATTACGTACTGATGTCAGACGGCACAGATGTTGCTTATGGTCAAATTGTAGACGATAGTATTGCTAACGATGCTGCAATTGCGAATTCAAAGCTTGCTAACAGCACAATCTCTGGCGTTTCACTCGGCGGAACACTCGGAGCGCTAAGCGATGCTACGGATTCTGGACTATCAATGTCAAGCTACGACGGCAGTGCCGCCGTATCCGACCTAAAACTTGATTTCCTCCAAGTAACAGGAGGCCTAACTGCTGACCTGGGAGCTCCAGCTTCTAACGTTAGAACCGGAGCTTCAATTCTTTCAGACGAATCTGTTCTAATTGGAGATCACCCGCTTGCGGATAGTCCTCAGCTGTTTAGAAATGGCGTTCTGTACCAAGGAACTTACATGAAGTCTGTAGCTCCTACTGCTGATGGTGAATGGGGCCTTATTGATAACGGAAGTGATGTTGACCTCAAGATCTGGGAGCAGACTGCGTCTGACTTTGATGGTGACGACTGGATGGTTATTTGTGTTCCGACATCTGTATAATCAAACATTGATTAGCAAAAACTAATTGAATAAATTGAAGGGCCGGGGAAAATCCCCGGCCCTTTTTGCTACTAATTATTATTGTTCAAGAGGAGCGTAAAAGTGGGAACAACATCATTTGTAAGAAGAGCAAAAGAAGAAGTAATTGACGGAGAGACCGTTACCACTAGGGTTGCTTACAAAACGAATATTGCCGGACAGGTCGTAAAGTTTACTGAATATGTGGAAGATGAAAATTATTCCGTTTCAAAAAGAGCGATTGATGATCCTGCTCTGATGGCAGAGATAGACAGAAGGGCAGAAGAGATTTTGGCCTCAGACTCCCGTCTTCTTGTTGCGGATCTATCTTCTCAGATAATCCCCGAAGGAGTTGGGCCTTATACTCTTCCATCTTCAATGCGAGAAAATACTTTGGCAATATATCTAAATGGACAAATGATAAACGATGAATGTGTAATCGCAAATAATGCATTTGTTGTTTCTGCTGATTTTGCAGAAGCTATCCAGGCAGATTCTTCATTATTTGCGATTTATGTTGAGGCAGACTGATGGGAATGGGGAGCTATAAATTAGGTGCAACGGCCAGAATCGTTTTGCAGGTTACAGAAGGAGGAATCGCTGAGACTAGTTCGATTTCTCCTACCATTACTTCTCTTATTAAGCCGAATAAAACAGTCGATGGAAACTTCCCAGTTACGATGGTAGAGGCAGACAGCGATTATGGAACATATTACTATGATTATATCCCTGCTGACGTAGGAGACTATATGGCAATCATAACGTATACCGTAGATGGCACAGAGTATACAACTCTAGAACACTTTACCGTTTATTCAAACTCAAGAGGAGCCCCAAGAGCGGAGTCAAGATAATGCCCAATAATAGAAACAAAGCCATACGAGGTGAAACCCTAGAACTAAGTATTCAGTACTATGGCCCAGATGGCTTGGAAGCTGACGCTGGCAGCATTCCACAGATTGAGCTAACGGATCCAGACGGAGCAATTGTAGTTGCCTCTACATCAACTGGAGTTGTCAGAGAGGCGGTTGGCCTCTATACCTATTCATATGCAGTAGGCGCTTCTATCGAAAAAGGTCTCTGGACAGATACGTGGACAGGCGTAGTAGATGGAGTCACCCTTTCTAATGAATTTAAATTTCTAGTAACAGACGAAGCATCTGCAGTTGCAGGCGCTGCGAGACTTGGCGATGAAGTAGACTTTGATTTCACTCAGGCAGAGCTTACCGGATTAAATATACTTCTTAAGCTACTGAAGGCTAGACTCCAATCAGATGGGCAGAAGCCTTCAAGAGATCAATATGGAGCCTTTATCTTAGATGGGTATGGAGAAATGGTAATGGAGGATTGCAATGTTTTCACAGACGAAATCCTCGCCTGCTTCCTATCCTCTTCTCTATCTGAATTCAATATGGTTCCGTTCTTTACGTCGTTCAGCTTTGGGGAGCAAATTATCTACAAAACCTTCTCTCATGCGATAGTTGAAGGTGCCTTAATTTTGGCGCTATCCTCTCAGGCTTTGGTCGAGAAGGGTCGAGACTTTACAATCAGTGATGGAGGGATTTCCTACCAGCCCCCTGCCCTGGGAGACTTTCTGGCAACTCATTACCAGAACTTTATGACCTCTTATCGAGAGAGGCTTAAGTTTATTAAAAACTCTATTCGTCCAGGCCCCACTGGATACGGAACATACTCCAATATGAGCAGCGGAGTGCCCGCTGCACAACGCCTAAAGCATCTTCGTAGTAGGCGTATCATTTAATAGTAGCCGCTGCACTTGCTTTTCTCTACTAATATAAGGATCAAAGAATCAACCGGCTCAAAAGCCGAAAGATTCAAGACGCTTTTATCTAAAAAAACATTGCTGAGACCTATAACAAAATCGGAACGGTTAAGGGCGCTGCACGATCCCTGGGAGTCGGAGCAACCACTTTTAAGCGTTATATGAAAAGGCACAATATCCCCCTGGATTAATGGCGAATCCTATTATTATTCTGAATAATAACAGGAATTAATATGTTATCAAGAGCAAGTAGAATTAAGGATTTACTCAAGGAAGCGGCAGTAAGCGTTGAAAAGCAAGAAAGCAGAGATAAGTTCTCTGAATTATTTCCTGTCGAAAATGCAAATATGATGTTTTCTTTTTCGGATCAATATTATTCAGCATTTCGAAGCAACTTCGGATCCAATGAGGAATATCTTCAAAGCATAAATCAATTCAAAGGCAAGCCAAAGGAAGAGATCATTGCTGCAATTCGCAGCGGAGGTGTATCGAAGAGTCCGAAGGACTTGGAAATTGACAAGGCAAATGCAACTCATCCACAGCTAAAAGATCCGGAGCATGTCAAGGGATTGGAGACATTAAAGAAGTCTGAAGTTAATCCGAGATATTATCCCTGGATTTTCAAGATGCTTTTTAATGAAGAAGCGGATCCGATAGAAGAAATCATAAAAAGCGTTTTATTTTACCAAAGAAATCCGGAGCAGCTTGAGAAGCCATTGGAATCCTTTAATCTTCTCTCCGAATTAAGAAGCTATTTTGATGAAAAACTTGCTTCAAATAAAGAATATTATTATTCAAAAATAGAAAAACACGCTCTGGATCCGAAATATACGGATTACATTTATCAATCGGATGACTTCATCACAGTTTTGAGTGGAACCACTCAATCCTCTCAGTATTGGGCCAGGGGAACCACTTGGTGTACTTCTTATCTTAAAGGAAATAAGTTTGCAAATTATGCTTCAAAAAATATTTACCTTTATTACGTAATAACAAAGCAAGATTCGGAATTTTTTGAGAAATCAAATCCGATGAGAAAAATATCTATTGGATTTACCAAAAGAGATGGAAAGCCGCAGCTTTTAACGAATCAAAATGCTACAGTCAATACAGATAATCGTGATTTAAGCTTGAACCAAATTCAAGAATATTTGGGATCCGAAGCGGATTCGATAATTTCGGCTATCTATGCGGATATAGGCAGAAGAGAAGATACGAAATTCAATAAAATAATAGCAGAAACAACTCCGGAGGAATTGGAACTCCAGATTGCAGCAATCAATGATGATTCTCAGATAGCAAGCATTTTGCTGCAATTTACGCAAAATAATGCGGCAAGAGCGGATACGAAAAAGGTTGCCGCAAAGAATTTGGCAGAGAAAAGTCCTGAAGAGTTCTTTGGTTATGGCCTGCACAAGACTCCTGAATACGCAGAGTTTAAAATACCTGCCGCAAAGAATTGCGCAGAGAAAGATCCTATATGCTTCTTTCATTACGACCTACATGAGATTCCTGAATACGCAGAGTTTGGAATACCTGCCGCAAAGAATTTGGTAGAGAAAAAGCCTAAACGCTTCTTTTCTTATGGCCTACATAAGCTTCGTGAATACGTAGAGTTTGGAATACCTACCGCAAAGTATTGGGCAGAGAAAGATCCTGAAGAGTTCTTTTATTACGGCCTACATAATATTCCTGAATACGCACATCTTAACCCAAAGAACAAAGCTCCCGAAGAAAACAAACTCCAACCTCTTGAAGCGTGGCTCCGCACCAACGGCTTCAGAAAAGAGGCAAAAGAGCTGTCCGCATTACTCTGTTAATATTCTGGAGCGAACATTAAATCCCCCAATTACTAGTAAATCACTAGATGCCTACGTTAAATGTGCGTTGATATCTCCTGTAATATTCTTGCCCTGTACGCTGTCCATAGTTCAGCGCCTTAATAGCGTTAACATTCCCCTGTAGCTACTAATTTTCCATAATCTTTTGTAATGAACAGAAGATTAAAGAAGCTTGTCGCATTGTCAGGTTGGCTAGCTTCTAGCGGCCTGAGGAAAGAGGCAAGGCAAGTTTTCAAATATTCTATGCCGCGCAATGAAGGCCCCCTATGGGAGCAGCCGAGTTATGGCGCAGAATCTTATGACGAATTTTACCCAGATCTAGAAGATGAATTAGTCTCCAGAGAAAAAGAAGAGGACAACCTTTATCATGGACGCAATGTAATCTGGATAGGCACTACCGGCAAAATGGTAAGAGCGGACTCCCATTACGTTTATCCGATCCAAGGGAATGTCTTCTATGACGAAAAGATTTCTCAATTAACTGATAAGATTAATTCATCTCCAGAAAAAGTAATCCTTTACGCTCCCTATGGCGAGATGTCAAAGGTTGGGGTTTCCGAAATTGAAGAGTCAATAAAATATCAAGAAGATTATGGCCATGCTCCGCTTACAACTGGCGATGAAGAGCTTGACCAGTACCTTGCGGATAAAAAAGAGTGGTTGAGTAATAACTCTGATTATGATGATAATTACAACATTGTTGAAGAATCATATGATGAGCTCAAGAAAGATATGGAGCTTCAGTTAACAGAGGCGGAAGAGAATAGATCCGGAGACTTTGGTGAGTTTATATTCCAAATTAGAGACGGAAATCATAGAGCTTTTGCTGCGATAAATGCTGGTGAAAAATATATTTGGTTAAAGATCTCTGACAATCAAGTGCAGGACATAGAAAGTGGGAGAGAATGGCTTAAGGGATATGGGGATATTCTAGAATGAATCGTTTCAATAAGCTATTAGCGCTTAATAAGTTTGCGGCTTCTGCTCAGCAAATTGTAAACCTCGGATATCCAGAGGTTATTGCGAAAGTATTTATTGAAAGATTTGGAAAAAATGCATTTATAATTGCAAAATGGATGAATGAATATCATTTGTGGGGAGTAAATAAGATCCCGATGGACTGGATTAGAAACGTTGGAAGACTCAGGGGAGAAGGGTTGCTTGCTAATTTACTGCAGATGCTAGATGCCGCTCTCAAGGGAGAAGACGCATATGATAAGTGGTCTAAGGAGAATGGCTATAGTGGAATCGAAAGTTATGATCCCTATTCGCAAGAAACAAGAAGGATAGACCTAGAGGAGCACATTCCACTTATAAAGAAAGAAATCAAAGAGATCTTCTTGAAAGACATTTTCTTTGATAGAGATTTGATTAGAGATATCGTATCTGGAGAAGTAAATAATTTAAATCAATATAAGAAGCTTTCTTACAAAGAAGCTGCAGAGATTTATGCAGATAAAAAAATCTCTTTAGAGATGCCGACCATTAAGCAATATGTAAATGGTTATCGCTGGATTGACTCTGGAAAGAAGTGTGATATTCTTGGCCAAAAAATGAAAAACTGTGGCTCAGTTGGCGCTATGGGCATAGACGAAGACAGAACGATGCTAATTCTGCTCGACAAGAACCAGAACCCACATATAGTCGCGACATATCATCCAAATGAAAAGAGAATTTCCAGCATTGAAGGAGCTGGGAGCTCTCCTGCAAAGGCGGACTATCACAAATATATTATAGACCTGATTGAAGATCTGGGAGTTAACTATGAAGACCGAGGCTCTCCTAAATCTAAGCTATTAAAGCTCAAGTATGATCTGAAAGATCTTAAGCCTGATATCTTAAAGATTCCAGTGGATAGTTTGTTCGATGAATATTTTATAGTAAAGATAAACGATGAAATTTATTACACAAATGGCGCGATCTTTCTTTCGGAAGCAGACGCTAAGCTCATAGAAAAAAGCTTAAGAGAAAATCAGAAATATATTGAAAATAAATTAAATTTTTCTGACAAAGAAAATCCATCAGAGCTTGTTTTTGAGGACTTTTTGGGAGGAATCTTTCCGAGTGATAGATTCAAAAGAAAAGACTTATATGATGAATTAGGAGTTGCTCCGGCCTTCCTAAATAAAGCAAAAAGCGGACTGTCCGAAAAGCTCAAGACTTTGGAGAGCTGGGCCTTGTCTAATGGATTAAAGAAAGAGTCTTTGGCAATATCGAAGTTATATCATTCAAAGGGACTCTAGGCCCTCCAGATCCTCTCTCTCCTCCTCCATATCTTTTATTACATCATGATATAGTCTAATCTTAAAAAGCCTTAATTGCTTTGGCGACCACTCTTTGAGGGCTTTAGGCTTATTTGGATGCTTATTCCACACCTCTGTATCTTTGAGCATTTTTAAGATATATTCAGGCTCATATTTGTTTCGCATAATGTCAGAGAAGCCAGCAGAATAGGCATCAAATTCATAAGGGCGCTTGAAATATGGGAGATCATCCCTTTGGTCGAGGTCTGGGTCATATAGCTTTGGATCAATAATATGTGTTATCTCATGAACCATGGCATGCTGAATGAATTTCCATCCTCGTTCCGACTTTGTATATTTAAATAAGATGTCTGTATTTAGCCAAATTGTGTTTGAGCTGGTATCCGCATATGCATAGTAGTTTTCGTCCCATCCTTTTGCGATAAAAGTTTCTTTTGACACAACATTTACTTGGACCTCAACCTCTTTTTTGTCATATGGTCGAGTGAGTTTGATCTTATCCCTAATATATATTGGACTATAATGACCTGCTCTAGCAGAGAAATATTTATTTTTTATGCTTCTAATCAAACCTTCTCTGTTTTTGCTGAGCCAGTGATATAGCTCTTCTGGCGTTTCTATATTTTTAGAAATTTTTAGCATTAGACGGTACCTACGATATGCTATTAATATTAATATATAAAAATAGGCCTACAAATATTGAGTAATATTTCTTTCAGGGAGGCATAATGCGTGAACCAGAAAATTGCGAAATAAAGTATTGCGGATTCTCTAGGCCAACGAGCCCTGTTGAAATTGACTTCGAAATATTGGGCCTTGAGAACCTGATAAAGAGAGCTGAAGAACGGATCTCAGCACTCAAACAAACCTCTTTTCTTGCTCGCTTGGCCATAGATACTGAGTCAGAAAGTTTGCAGGAGTTCTTTGAGAAAGAATAACATGTTTACTATTTTTGCAAAAAAGAAATCAGAAAATAAGCTGATGAAGCAGATGAGGCTTCTAGCAGACATCAGGACCACCATGATGAATGATGAAGTTGCTAAAGAAATTTGCAGAGAAGAAGGCGTAGACGAATGGCTTCTTGTTTCTGTTCCGATTCTCTTTGAGGACTTAGAGGTTGCTGCAAAAACTACAGATGGGAGCATTAGCTTGAGCACAAAGCTTCTAGATAAGCCTCCAGAGATTAGAATGAGATATGTTATTCATGAGTTAGTTCATGCGATCCAGCACATAAAAGATTTTGGTAAGCCTAAAAGCGACGAAGCACATAATTATCTTGATGAACCAGATGAAGTAGCTGCATTTCAAAAGCAAATAAAATATCACTCAAAAGAGCTTGGAAAAGAAGATGCAGAAGAATATGTTGATGACCTTCTTGACCACCATAATGTTCCTGGCGAGGATAAAAAAGACAAGCGCGAGGAACTTTTAGAAGAGGCTGTTTAACAGAACTCCTCTACTAATAGGCCTCGATATCTAAGAGGCACTTATGTTAACTTTATCTGGAAAATCGCCCAATGAAGGCGACAACTCCATCTCTTTAAACTCTTTGATTGAGTTTAGCATTTTAGATGATGGAACCGGACTAAATCTATCATCATTGGTTGTTGAAATAAGCGGGAGTAGGGCCTTTCAAGGCCTAGATTTCACGGACCCCTTTGATGGAATCTTTTCCGAGATAACCAGTGATGCATCTGGAGCACATCTTGTTATAGATTCTATAAATGACTTTGGCGAAGGACAGGTTGTTTTTGTAAAAGTTCAAATCCAGAATTTAGAAGATAAATTTTATAATTTCGAATATGCTTTTAAGACAATTCCGTCTGAGCCAGAACTTGAAATAAGCTCTCCGACTTCTGGAGACCTTGTTCAATCAGATCAGGTGCTTTTTCTGCAGTTCAAAGATGAAATCGATGATATCGATGAAGATTCTATAAATATATATATCAATAACTCTCCTGCCGTATTGGGAGGAGTTTTTCAGACGCTATACGCAGGCAATTCCTCTGTTATAACAAAGACAGAAGATAGAGCATCAGCAAGGATAGAGCCTACGGAACCTTTTCGCAATGGAGCGTATACCGTAAAGTATGATGCAGCAGACTTAAGCGGGAATGTATTAAGTGGTAGCTTTTCTTATTCTGTAGATCTCCCTGCGGTTGTTCTTCCCTCAGTTTTTCCTCAGGTAAAATTTCTTGGCTATGCCCAAGGCATTAAAAAGCTTACGAATATGGGCAGAGGAGACATGTTGCGTGTAAGCTGGAATAAAACTGTTTCAAGGTCTTATAAGGGTGACTCTTTTGCTCTAATATATGAAGACGAATCTAGACTAGATATCTTTGACTCTACTCCTAAATATATTGCCGACGACACCGTAACTCATTACGACGTATCTGGCCTGACCCCAGGGCTAACCCTTTCTTACGCAGTAAGAGCTCTTGAGGCTTTTAGCGGAAATCTCCAGTTAAGCGGAATGACAGAGAAATCTGCAGGAGTTTATGAGATTCCCGCAGATATCACGATCGCCTCTCAGGTTTTGTCTAGCGATACGATTATTAATGTAAGTTCCACAGAGGGATATCCATCCGCTGGAATTTTAATATTAGACGACTCTGAAGTTATAAGATATACCGGCAAGACCGACACCTCTTTTCTTCTCCCGACGAACGGCAGAGGGCTAAACGGCACAAGCAAGGGGATTTTCATTGAAGGTGATTCTGTAAAAATGTTTTTTGCATGCCAAGATAAGAATACCTCAATAGTCATGGGAACGCCAACCTACGTCGATGGATATTCTAGTGGACGTGAAATTAACGGAACAGGCCTTGTTGTAACTGATTATTCTGATAATGACAGAAAGTTTTTCCAAGGATTTGACTTCTGCGGATATCACAAGGCTATACCTCAACAGATTTTGCAAGGAACGAATGATTGTGGAAGTTATTTAGGAGGAGAATTTAACGGATTTAGAGGAATGAATTTATTCGACAGAATGCTGAATAGAGAAGAGGTTCTGCTTGATCAAGTTGGCGAACCAACAATTCTTCTAAAAAGAATTTGGGACGGAGAAACATGCAGCTGTTCAGACCCCAGAAGAATGCACCCTAAGGTTAAGGGGTGCAAGCTTTGTTATGGTACGGGATATGATGGAGGCTATCAGCAATATGACTATAGAAGAAGGTCGGATGGTCGAGTCATGATTCAATTCGGAGATACCCAAGAAGACCTGAAGCTTGGAGCTCAAAGTCATCTGGAGCAAATGTATGAGCCCAGCTGCTGGACTCTTCCTAGTCCGGCTATAAAAGATCGAGATCTTGTAGTTAGATTTGACTTTAACAATGACGTTGAATTTGTTTATGAAGTTTTAAATACAACTAAAGATAAGCTGTTTTTCAGACATTATACAAGGCAGCGCTTGGCCTTAAAGAGATTAGATAAGACGGATCTGGTCTACACGTTTCCGTTTGTCCTGTAAAAAAGTTACGTTATAGAAGGTTGGCCTTGTTATATGGCAAGGTCTTATTTCAAACTAAATTTTAGTTTGACAACTTTTATAAATTTTAAATTTATAACCAAGGAGATAATATCATGCTTTGGATAAAAAATACATCAGGCAAGAAGGATGCAATGTTAACCTTTGCTTTTTTTGCATTTCTAGTAGTTACTCTTAACATTTTACTGGCTACATTCGGAAATATAACGTATAATTCTTTTGAGATAAAGTTTGCATCTATGGAGGCCGCAACTATGACTGCTTATTTGGCAGCAACCTTCACTGCATATGTAACAAGGCGCTGGACAGATAAGAAGTTTGTTACAGAGGAAAAGAAAGAAGGCAAAGATGAGTAAGAAAAAAGCCCCAAACCCTGTTTTTGAATGGTTTAAAAATCTTGGACTAAAAATTAAGATATTCTTTGGAGCATTATTTGGAATACTTGGAGCTATTTTATTTTTTGTTTTTAGCAAAAAAGCTAATACAAAGGGCATCTTAGAAGTAGAGCTGAAAAAGGTACGTAAGGAAATTGAGATTGAAAAAGCTGCAAGTGAAGTTAAAAAAAACAGTGAAAAACTTCTAAGTCTGAAAGAGAAAGCTGACAGAATAAAAAAGGAGATAGCCGAAATTTCCGAAGCCGAAAGGGAGGAGGCTCCAAAAGAAGTTTCGAATGAAGAGCTTGACGAATTTTTCGATAGCAGAGGACTTTGATGATAGATAAAATAACTTTTTTAATAGATTATGCTAAAGACGGAGAGATTAAAGATCGATTAATCGCCTTAGCGGGAAGTATTCGCTCGAAAGATCATTTGCTGATTGATATCAAAGAGTTTTCGGGCCTAATTGATCCGGAGCTAGTCGAAGAAGGCCCATTTCTTGGAGACATTGAAATTCAGTTATGATAAAAAAGCTTCCTTTATTTTGCTGCATAATTTTTTTCGCATTTTTATCTCTTGCTAATAACAGCTATGCCGGAGACATTCGTCCAGCAGGAGCAGTGCTGGAAGAGGAGTCTTATGTTTTTACGATTGCTGAGGCAACCAACCTAAAGAAACAAATTGAAGACTTAGAGAAAGATTTAGCCGCAGCCTCCAAAGAGCTCAACAAGTACAAGGAGCTTGAAGAGGTTAGGCTACAGCAAATTGATTTTTACGTATTAAATGAAGGATTTTACCTAAGTCAAATTAGCAGATATAAAGATCTTCAACTTTTAGATCGAAATCTTCTTGATAAATATAGAAAGAGAGATCGGCTGCAAACTGTAGAAAATATAGGATTTTTATCTTTAGGAGTTGCTCTAACTATTGGGTCTTTCCTTCTGGCGGATGGCGCTACAGACCTCGCTATATCTACATCGCCATAATATTACTAATTAAACTTAATTACATGAAGTAATTATAATGGAATCAAGTGGATTAAATTAATGGCGAAATCAAACTATCCAAATAAACTGGACACATCAATAGAAATCCCTGCCGTTAGAGATAACATCATAGAGATCGGATCCGATGTGCTTAATAGTCTTCGTTCTGCTATATTTCAGATAGAAAGGACATTAGGCATAAATCCGCAGGGCGCTGCAGGAAATTCCGTAGCCGGAAGGCTGGAGAAGGCTCTAGATGGAAATGGAAACATTTTATCCGAGGCGTTAGATAAGGCTGGCCTATTATCTGGGCCTATTTCTAACGAGGATGTATCGAAGGCAGCTGCTATTGCAGAGTCCAAATTACGCTTAAACTTTCCCACTAAATTATTGCAAGATGAGATTTCTCAGCTAGACTTGCAGTTGGGCTTGCTAGAGTCTGTAATAGATGAGCTAAGCGCTTTATATGCCACTCACGTCCACCCTTCAGCTACGAATAGGCATAAGGGCAAGGCAATAGTTGTCGAAGAGATACTAAGCGCTCCATCAGATATCGGAATAACAACTTCAAAAGAAGTTACTGCGCAAGAAGCTTTTCAACAGCTGTATGATTCGCACATTAATTATAGCGGTACAGATATAACCTCGGCAAACAGGTCCCATACAAGTTCGCAGCTATACTTTGATAATGAAAATGTTTCTGCTTCTATTAGCGGAGATGACGTTCAAGAGGTAATAGAGGAAATTGTTGACTTGGTCGAAGGACAGGTCGATAATCATCAGAATCTATATCATGCAAATTCAGTATTAAGATCAAATGTCTTATCAGATGTTTCAACCCCTACAAAGGGAATCCTCCTTCTGGGCGAAGAAGATGTTTCATACCAGAAATCAAATACTGATGCAGATAGCTTCATTTCTAATGTACTACTTCTAGACTCTCCTGATGCCCCAAGTCTATCCATAGAGGCTTCTGATATTTTAGAAATTACTATTTCCGGAGAAACTTCTTCTTTCCAAATTTTAAGAGCGAACTTATCTATTGACGGAAAAACTCTGGAAAGCATTGACATCTACGGATCTTTCTCTGCCTCTTCTGAAACTGGAACTACCGCTAAAGTCTACCGAAATAGGAACAGAGAGTCCGAGCCAGTTGGGCTCCTACTTGCCGCAAGAGAATACCAGTCTTCTGGGCTTATCTCTTATAGTAATGCAGATGTTATTCAGATTTCAAACCCAAATTCTGCAAACGTAATTACTAACGGAATTCGTCCAGCAGAAATCAGTCTAACGAACAGATATCTTAAGATATCTTTAGATGGTGCATCGAGCGTAGAAGTGGACCTCTATGATGGAGCTCTTGCTCTGACTGGAGATAGCCAGTCTATTGATTCTATTGCTAAAGCTTTTAACGCTCAATTTGCAGAAAACAGAATGAGTGTAACGGCTTATCGAGTAGACTTTGACGCAGGTAGGGCATCAGAAATTGCGTTAATTCACTCCATTCCAAGCTCCACAACGGAAGAGCATACAATAAAGATCTCAAAGGGCTCCGATGACGCAATAGGATCCATTGGCCTCTCTGGCGTTGAGGGCCTAACGGTAACTTCGGAAATAGGAACCCAATATTCAATTCAAGGAAAAGACTTTACAGGCTTGAGCACAAAGCTTTCTGCCTTCGGATTAGTTCTTTTGTCTGGAACCGCATCTGTATCCTCTAGCTCTATAGACTTCGAGGCAATAGGCGTTAGAAATGGAGATATTCTTGTAATATCAGAATCAGCTGGTGATGACGGAACTTATGTAATATTAGATGTAAGCACTTCTTCTTTCGCTGTAGATAGAACTCAGCTTCCAAGCAATCAGTGGTCAAGCGTAACCAGTAATGATACATTATTTACGATTTATAGAAACTCAGTCTCTTTGAACGAAATGGCGTTTAAGGTCTTGCCGGGAGGCGATTCCTCTGCGTCTATCGTAGATGTCCTTATGGATAGAGATAGCCGCTCAATTTTCTATAAAGAAAGGCTGTCATATGGGTATCAGACATACCTTGGATCTGAGAATCTAGTTGCAATTGCAGATTTCTCAGGAGACATAACTCCGTACGCCAAATCAACTCCCGGTGAACTTTCTATTCAGAAGATCTCGGCTGATCCAAGTGATTTAGAGATAGGATTGAGTCTAGATTCCGGAGAAGTATTTAAGTTTACAAATATTAAATCAGAATATGTAACTATACACTCCGGAAAGTATAACTTATCCTTATCTATTTTTATCAAAGATTCTGACTCAATAGCCTCAAAGATTATTGCGGATGCATCTGATTTCACCATAAGCCTTTATGGCTATTCCGGACTAAATGAAGAAGAGAACCTCTTGCTTGGAAGGGTTTTGTATGAAGCTGGAAACTCAAGAATTACCGGAGCCGGAGGAGATTATCCTCGTCCATTTGGAAAGCTAAGAAAGGGATCAATCGGAACTAAAGATATAGGAACGGATGTACTCCATAAGCTTTATCAAGAGCCGCTATCTGAAACTAGATCCAATGGAGTCATCAGGGGCCTGGAAGTAACTCAGGTTACAGACAATGGAACAACATATACCGTATCTATATCTTCTGGCGTATGCTATGTTAGAGGGAAGCGTTTTGAGTTAGATGAGATATCTGATTATATCACAGACGTTGAGACTGGTGGGCCACCTGTATCTGTAGATAAGTTTTATGTTGGAATAAACCAATGGGGAGAAGTCACCTTCAGAGCTCCAGATCCAGCATCTTGTGACTGTCCGTTCTCTCCATATGATTATTCAATTTTGGCTTCTGCAGAAAATGATGGATCAGATATTGACATCATCGACTTCAGGCTATTTATTGATAATTTAGACTTAAGAATCTTAAATTCGATTACGGTCAGCCCCCAAGCGGGGATGGGCCACTTCTCCGACATAAATAAGGCGCTAAAGTACGCTAAGCGGTTCTCTCAGGCGTTCCCGAAGGCCGGCATTCCAACGGTCCATCTGAAGTCCGGAACGCATCAGGTGGTCACAGAGATGGATCTCGCGCTGGCTGACTATACGCCCCGCGAAGCAGCAGACGTTCAACCAGCTTATGATGGAGGAATCTGGCTGAACTTTCCTGTAAATATAGTCGGGGAGGGAGAGTCGACTGTTCTGGACTTAGTTAGAACATTTGCTAATGCAGACATAGCTGACGATGATCGAGATCGTATTGACGCTGAATCAGTTATGAACAACTGGATGTATATTGCCGGTGCAGGACTGGACTCATCAGCTCCGGATGGAGACTCGGATACATTGATTTCTGGCGTAATCAATATTCGTGATCTAAAATTCAATCATTCTGGCATCTTAATTTTCGATCCAACAATTGAAGATGGAGGGTCAAAGCTTAATTTCTCAATTAATATTGAGAACGTAATTTTTGATAGAGCTAATCGAGCTATATTTGATCAATATAACTATGGGATATTAGTGCAGGGGCTAGATACATCATCTGGTGTTAAAGCTGGAAATATAAGTATTTCTAATTGTGAATTTTTAAATACACATATTAAAACAAATTCTTATGATTCAGCCGACCACTGTAATATAAGCATTACGAACAATAATTTTAGAGGATCGGGAGACGGAGTCGTTGATGGCGAAGATCATTACGCAATATTTGTATCTGGTTCTGGCCATATTTTTGATTTTGAGGATTCTCCGTCTGAAAATAATATAGAATTTCGCGGAAATACTGCTTCAGATAGTACGGGAAACTCGTCTTCGCCAACTCCAGACGCCGCAGGAACCCATCTTTGGGGAGATAGAATAAGCAGAAATCTGTCTGCTGGCAAAAAAATTGGAATTGGTGCCGCCGTTGAGCCTCATCACCCCAACCTCTTGATCCACAGAGGAGGGCCCTCAGATACAACGTCTATTTTACACGCAGGAGATACTCCTGCTACAGCCTCTATAGTTTCGTTTGACTCTAGCGTTATAGAGGACGCCTTCCTGTCTGTTGGCGCAAATGCAAATTCTAACACAGTTATTGGACGATTTCGCGCATTAGATGATGGCTCTAATTCCAAAGTTACAATTGGCACAATTACGAATCATAAACTTGAACTTAATACAAATAATAATCTCGCTATTGTCATTGATGAGAGCCAGCGTGTTGGAGTTGGAACAGATACCCCATTCGGCTTATTAACAGTTCAATCTGCAGCAGCGGCATATGATGCATCTGATGCTTCCGGTTATGCTATTTCAGATTATCACACTATAATATCTCAATATGGAAACGATACAGGAAGCGAAATAGGAATTGGATTTAGAATTTCTGCTTCACAAGATGTGACCGATCGAGTCGGAGCATCTATAACCCACGAAAGAGTTGGAGGTCACTCGCAAGGAAAGCTTCACTTTAAAACCAAAGCTTCAACGACTGACTCTGGCTATGCGCAGACTCGCATGACAATTGGAGAGGACGGAAACGTTGGACTTGAGAATTCCAGCCCAAGAGCTAAGCTTACAGTGATACAGAATGTTCCCAGCCCTTCTTTGGCGACAGGCGGAGAAAGTGGTAGAGGAATAGAGCTTGCAGCCCACTCTGGTAATCAAACTGAAGCTTGTGCTATATATTATACTGCTGCTGCCGATCCAATCGGGGCCCCTACTGGGCTTTATTTCGACTTTACAACAAATGGAGTTAATTACCCTACAAAGGCGTACGTTAGCTCTACTGCTACGCCTGGAGAGCTTGATTTTACAGGACAGCATCGCTCTGATTCTGACCCAGCATTAAAAAATGTAGAAAATATAGGGCTAATCGTTTCTTCTTTAGGAGAGTATATAAATCTCGATCTATCTGTCAAGGCAGAGATAAATGAAGCACTTCCAACTGTTGGTCTTGCTTCAAAAAGAAAAGATAAAAAGGCTTATGGAGTTATCTCTAACATTGAAGATTCAGGAGAAAGAAGAGAGTATGCTTCAGGATCTTTTGTGTCGGTTCTTAGCAAGAAGGACGATAGGCTAATTATTAATGCGCTTGGAGAGGGCGGCATTTGGGTTTGCAATATTAATGGAGATTTTGAAAATGGAGATTACATAACTACATGCGAAATTCCAGGATATGGAATGCTTCAAGATGATGATCTTCTCCATAATTATACTGTTGCAAAAATAACCTGTGATTGTACTTTTGATTTAGATAGCGAAACGTATGATTGTTTAGAGTTTGAGCATGATGGCCAAACTTATAGAAAAGCATTTGTTGGATGCACATATCACTGCGGATAGGAATAAGAAATGTCTAAATCAAATTACCCAGGAAAGCTTGATACTTCTGTAGAAATCCCTTCTGTAAGAGATAACATAACAGAAATTGGGTCTGACGTCCTAAATAGCATTAGATCTGCTATTTTCAATATCGAACGAACATTGGGAATAAACCCGCAGGGTGCTGCGGGAAATACAGTTGCGGCAAGGCTGGGTAATTTAATTGATGATAATGGAAACATCATTGAGTCGGCTCTAGATCGAGCAGGAATTTTGTCCGGGCCAATAACAAATGAAGATGTTTCGAAAGTAGCCGCCATAGACGAATCCAAGTTAAGGCTAAATTTTCCTACTCATCTGCTGCAAGATGAAATTTCTATCCTTGATAATAAGATAGAGCTCTTTATAGCCGCTCTAGATGAGCTTAATAAGATTCTAAGCGCCCACATACATCCTGAAGCAACAAATAGGCATAAAGCAAAAGCGATTACCGCAACAGAGGCTGAATCTGTAGCTTCGGCAATTGCAACCTTGTCGCTCAGCTCTGGAACAGTTCAGGCTGCGCTAGAAGCTCTTTATGATGCCCATATAAACTTTACTGGCGAAAACTTAACTGCTTCAAATAATTCTCACAAGGCCTTGCAGCTATACTACGATAACAGTGAGACCTCTGATATTATCCCATCTGATGATGTCCAAGGAGCTATAGATGACCTTGTTAACTTAGAGGGCGTCGGACTAAGAAAATCTATTCTAAATCTAAATTCCAATGGAATAGTAAGAACAGGCGATGCTATAGACGCCTATGAAAAGATTGATTCTGGATCAATACTGGTTGCATCATCGGAAATATCCTTTCCCGTTCCAACAGGTGGGTCAAAAACTATTATCTCATTTACGAATAGTCCTTCTGTTATTTCTGAAATAAAGGAGTTTGACGTATTGGAGATACTAAATGCAACAGTAGATTCGGACAATACAGATTATCTCATATCTTCAGTAACCCTAGACGCCTCTGGAGACCTCAGTCAGGTAGAGGTTTACGGTGGCCCAAAAAATGCTTTAACGACGGGAACTACTGCTAGAGTTAAGAAGAGCGTCTATACAACATATAATGAAAATGCACTTAACTGTGCTGTTAGACCGAGGTTGGGATTCAGCAATACTCCCACAATTCAGGTCTGCCTTCCAAACTCTGCAACTATTATTTCTTCTGGCGCTAGGCCGGAGAATATAGTAAGTGGAACCTCAGACACCTTAGCCATAGAAGTTGATGAAGAAACAACTTACGAAATTGATATAAGCAACTCTAATTACACCGTTCAAACCCTCGATATTGTCATCGCAACAATAAATCAATATTGTGCAGAAAATAAGTTAAACTTTTTTGCCTATAAGTTAAAGGCTCTAAATTGTTATGAGCTAGCATTGTCTCATAATATTCCAAATCATGCCGATGACGTTCGAATAAGAAGTCTAAAAATAGTTGACGCATCATCGAACGATGCATCGGCAGCTATGGGGCTGTCCTATATAAAGGATCGCTTGACAAAGGGAGCTTTCGGAAATTCTGTTCATATCAATGGCATGCTTATTGATGATTTCGGAAAAGTAATTACCCATAATTCTGAATCTATATCTATTGGAACAGGAACGCTTGAATTAAACGCAAAAGGAGCAACGGATTTTCTTGCTAGCGGAATAAGAGTCGGAGACTTAGTTGTAATAGATGGATCCTCTGACTCTGATGATGACGGGTCTTACTCTATAAAAACGGTTGAGGCAACAAGGATAACTCTGGATTTCACATCTACGCTGCAAGGCTCTCTTTCAGAGACATCTGCAGTTTTTATTCTTAGATCTGGAGCTCCAATTTCAGAGCTAAACTTCATAGAGCTTGACGGACTGATGATGCTCGATATATTTGCCGATGATAATGCAAATATACACTTTAAAAAACGACTAGATATTGTCGGACATATGTCTTTGTCCAATTTTTATGCAACAGTAAAAGACGTAACTCAAGGGTTTATAACTAGTGACCAAGAATATACTCTAAAAGTAGATACGTCTGGCATGGCCACCCTGAAGCAAGAGCCCTCCGGAACAGAGGGTCCAGAAGTTTTTGTTGGAAGCACAGGAGAGTACAAGGTTTTATCAAATGATGGAATGAATTATGTAGTTTTAAGTGTTTTTGTTCCCAATGAGTCAATCGCAGCGATTGGAGCAAGTGATTTAACCTCATCTATCTTTGGATTCGATGAACTTCCCTCTTCCACTCTTCATCTCTGCAGAACTATATTTTCTCCAGAATTTGGAGTTGTCATTGAAGAACCTGATGCTGGCTTAGGAGGAAAGGGGGCACTCAGCACTACTGACAAAAGGACGACCGGAACTGCTGATGATACGATCATTTCCTCATCTTTTATAGAAAGATACATACAGGGTCCAAGAAATGAGCTTCGAGGAAGCGGACTTATCAGGGGTATAAGCGTAAAATCTATTGTTGACAATGGAGATGGAACTTCTACTCTAAATATTGACCCAGGAGTTGGAGTCGTAAACGGAATAAGAATTGAGTACTTAGGAGATGCAGCTCTAACATATCGGCATACTAATGGCGCTACAGATAACTTCTACGTAGGATTAAACGGAGAGGGATGTATAGTAATAGGTAATGAAGTCGATCCAAATGCAGGAACAGACTATATCTCTCCATTTTACACGCAAAATGTTGCACATTTGGCCTACATAGATCTTGCATCCCTAGAGATTACAGACTTAAGGCTATTTGTTGACCACCTTGATTATAAGTTAGTAGCGGATATAACCGTATCAAATGATACAAGATTTGGACACTTTGCCAGTCTTCAGAGTGCAGTTAAATATGCAGAAATGTTCTCAAAAATGTTTCCTGACGTAGGAACTCCGAGCATATTTGTAAAAGAAGGAACTTATGAATTAACAGAGAAGCTTACTTTGAATTTCGATGTAAAAATACACGGAACAGGTCCAACTTCTATAATCAAGAGAGCCTCTACCTTCCCCCTTAGCAACTTCAGCATCCTTGCTCAAGGTCATGAGATGGTTCTGATAGGAGCAGATACAGGCTCTAGCTCGATACAGTATGGAGTAGATATAAGCAACTTGACATTTGAGGGAATCACAGGTCAGCCAACCAGTAAGTCTGGAACCGTTTTCAGGGTAACAAATAACATAACAAACACAGGAGCAACAAAGGCTCGTTTTAAATTTGACGGCCTTCGCTTTATTGCTGCGGCAGACTACTCATCATCCGCTGCATATACTGGCGCAGAAAATGAAATGCCCTTTCACATAGGAAACGACAGTGGTGGCACTTATCAAAATATAATTATTCAGAATTGCTATTTTGATGGAGTTGGCTACCAGCAATGTGTGGCATACTTAAATCAGGGCAATACGTTTAAAAATATCTTAATCACAGATAACATCAGCCAAAGATCAATTGATGTAGCGGGAGGATATACTCTTCTGCAAGAAAATTCAGCAACAAATACCCTCTCTGGTATCTTAGAGGTCAACAATATTATCGAGGCGCTATAATATGTCGGACAAAAAAGAAATCTCAGCAATCGATGCTATCTACGAAATCCTTGACAGGATCGACCTAATGGACAAGCGCCTACAGGTCATAGACGATAACGTAAAGATCCTTAGCAATAAGTTCTCGAAGTTCCAGCGACTTGAGACCTCAGCTGCAGCAGCGGAACCATCGTCCCGTGTAGTTGCACCGGTTGTTAAGAGTAATAGCCCTCAAAATTCTGCTAGTCAACAAAAAGTTAAAAAACTTCTTCTGGGAAATATCCGGGTATTCGGATACATCGTCAATAAAGAGAAGCGACCCTTGAACGAGGTATCCGTAAAGATTTATGATGATAAGAACGAAATCGTGAAGGATCACCTTACTAATCCAGATGGGTTTTGGGAGGTAAGGCTGCCTAAGGGGAGATACGGAGTAGAATATATACATAAGAATTTTAAGCCAATAAATAGGACTATTGAGCTTAAAGGTGCGGATCGTGAATATGAGGTTAAATAAGTGCTTGTTATTAAATTTGTAAATAATAAAATTAAAGAAAACAATATTCTTGGGAAAATGATTCAGAACCTATCAGGCATTCTGAAAAAGGATGGGCGCTCGGAGCTTTCTCTAGTAAGAGATAAGAACTCTGTTGAAATGGTTTCTGGTAATTTATCTAGTAATAATGATAATGACGATGATATTATCGTAGAGCTAACAATTAAAAAGCAGATCTCCTTAAAGGAACATGAGCTGCTCGACAGAGAAAGGCTCGACAAGTTAGTTAAAGAAATCGCTCATTTTTGCGAACAATCAGCTGAAATTAAAGAATTAAAATATCTTCCGATTAACTTCAGATAATCGCAGGCTCTTATATGATAGATGAACAGAATTTATCAGGAACAGGTTTGAATGGCGATCATATCGTATATTCAAGCTTCTTCTCTGATCATAATGTTGTTCAGCAGTCTGCCGTAGTTCATCCGAAATCTCTTCTTATAGATGGTCTGAGAAAGATCTTTAAGAATGATAGCATTTTTACATATAGAGCAGATGAATACGGGTACCCTCTTACCCCAGACCATACTGGTATAGATATAGATTCCGCCCTCACTACAAAGATCTTAATTAGTGACACATATCGTTATGAGGTCAAATTTTTTCCGGCAATTGTAATTAAGTCGAACGGAGGCTCATATAAGCCTATATCCTTTAATCAGAATATGACCTATAAGTATAGGACTGATCTACTCGAAACAGATTATGGCGCAAGAAGGATGATTAGCACCCCTACTCACAGAGTGTATGCTGGAAGGTGGGATCTCAGATTTGACGTTGGAATTTACTCAGAGAGCCAAGCGGAGCTTCAGGAGCTAACAGATATTGTATCTTTAGCCCTTCAGTATTCTCTATGGAATGAGCTAAGGGCAAATGGCTTATTTATTCATCAGCTTTCAATAGGCGCTGAAAATGCAGAGCCTTATGCTAATGACTATGTGTATAGTACAACACTATCATTGTCCACTTACTCGGAGTGGAGAGTGGAAGTGCCCATTGAAAATATAGTTGAGAAGATAGTCTTTACTATGGAGCCCACTTGGCACCCTGTTCCAGGCGAAAAAACACAGGCAGATCTCCTCGAAAGAAGATTTGATGACATAATTGATTTAACAGAAATAGATTAAAAATGAAACTACTAATAATAAATAATTTGATGAGTTATTGCTAAAACGGAGGATCTTAGATGGCTAACATACCAGGAATTTCGGGTTTTATACAGCCTGGAGCATTTGCAAGAGATAGAGTTGTATCTCGCAGCGTCTCTATTCCAGGCGGAATAAGAGTCGTTTCCGTATTGGGCGAAGGCCTGAGAGAAGAAACCATTGTTCAGTCTGCTGCAGGCGGCGGCGCGGATGGAGAGTCAAGCTGGAGCCCGACAGGCTCTGGTGATGGCCGGTTTTTTGAGCTATCCAATGTTCCCGTAATAAGTGGCAGAACAGAGCTTAGGCTAAATGGAACTCTTCTTTTTGGAAAGCAAGAGGTCATTGATTCATCAGGAGTTAGCTCCCCGTTTGATTATAGGCTAGATATTTCCAATGGTCGCATCGAGCTGCGTGGAGCCTCAATTGGAGATCAAGACGGAAAGGGATATTCCGCAGGCTCTGGAAACGTAGGAACCGGCATTTTAGTAGATAATGATAGCTGCGATCCTCTCTTAACTCTAGATATTCTCGATGATTCAGCCCCTAGTGAGCGCTGGACAATAAGATGTGTAAGTGTCGTAAGGGATTCTAACGGAGATCCTATTCCCGGTCTAGCCACATTTACTGCGACTGGAGATACTTCTGGTCAGCTTTATGATAGCTTTGGAAATCCCCTTACATTCTCAAGTGCTTATTTTACAAGTACAGCCGGAGCTGTATCAGGAAATCTGTCCGAATGTGATGACGGAGTTGTCGTTGCGAGTGGAAGTGTTTCCGTTACAGACTTCCCCCGTGGCAGCGTCGTCCTAAGGGACGGAGATGACACGCTAGCTACGAGTGACACATTCATGGTTTCCGGTGCTGACTTGGTCAGCCAAGGTCAGGCTTTGCCGGGAGACTTCCTGTGTCTTGACGGATATGTTGGTCACGAGATTGAGACCATAACATATGATGGAACTGACACTACAATTACCGTAACTACAGATAGCTTAGGCCCGGCTTCACCGGTTTGGGACGAAGCAGACTTATATGATTGGGACATTAGGGCGACTAACATATTGATCGATGATCCGTCCGTTACACATAATGGCCTAACCGGAGCGCCTGCCTCTGAGGGTAACTTCTCAAGCGCAGATGTAGGAAAGACGGTATTGATCTGTAACGGAGGAGCTTTCGATGGAGGCCTCTTTACAATCAGCAAGGTTACCTCTACAAGACGTGTACGCCTTCACAGCCTTGACGATGCAACGGTAGGGTTCCAAGACTTAGAAGAAGCTTCAGGTGCCTCTGTGACCGGCCTAGCGGCTGAAGGTCTAACATTCCACCTCCTAGAGAACAACGGAGTTCTGTTGCTCGGCATCCAAGAGGGCGCAACAAGCTTTGAGGTTGGCGATAAGTTTTTTGTAGACATTAGCTCCCGTGCTCTTGGGCGTGGAGATACTCTTGAGGCTAAATATATAGCGACTATAGATCTGAATGATCCAGAGTTTTTCGTTGAAGCATCTGACCTGTTCAGAAAGCACGGCCTTCCCAGCGTAGAGAATACTTTGTCTCTAGGAACTCAGATCGCCCTTGAGAATGGAGCGCCTGGAATCTTAGCCCTACAGTGCAAACCGCCTGTTCCGCGCAGAACTTCTGTAACTCTTCTTGAGGAAAGGAATTCTCTTGGAGAAGGTGGATTCTCCGCTTGTTATGATTCCGGAACCTTATCTGCTGATGCATGTGAGGTTGATGATCTCAGGTTCACTATTCCAAGGCCTTTAACTGGACTTAGAAATGGTCGTCCTGACCCCGACACAAGGGTAAACATTTTCGTAATAAGAGATGGAGAAGAAACACAGGTCTTCCCAAATAAGTCTGCATTTTATAATTCTCAACTGACAACTGACATTCAGCAAGGTCAATGGATCGATAGCTCAGACAGCGCATTCTCATATACTGTTGTTGATGCTGTACTGGAAGTGGTCGGAAATGGAGATGAGGGAAGCCTAGATGTCGAGTCTGGCTCAGAATACTTTACAACTCCAGAGATAGACTTCGACGGAGATAACGTTGGACACGTAATCGTTATATCTAGCATGGAAGATTCCGACACAGGTATAGTACACACCTCTGTAGAAGATATCTCGATGGAGCTATTCGGAGTCGCCCTAGGGACTCCCTCTGTAGAGTTGGTAATTGACTCGGTAACTGATGACTCACTGGTTCTGGTATCAGCTGAGAATGGCTCTCCTCTGGACCTGCAAGGCTCTTACTCTGATATTCAATTCTTCATCAAGGATCCGGAAGATTCAAACGCAGATGATGCGCTCCTTCTCCTACACAGTGATTTAGTATCCAGCGGAGTAATAAAGGAAGGCGATGGGCTCAGGATCTCCTACATTGACGAGAATGATGCAGACTTTTTTGATACAAATTGGTTTGATGCACTTGAGGCAATGGAGGCTGCAGAGGCTCAAATAATTGTCCCTCTTCCGAATCAGGCGATCTCTTCAATCTTTAGGGCAACTGTAAATCACTGTGAGAACATGAGTTCTGTTGCAAACCGCAAAGAAAGAATGGCCTTCATTGGCGCGCAGATAGGAGTAACTCCTGCTGCCCTCATTGGAACAAGAGAGATTGCGATAGAAGATATCGGAATAATCGAAGGTATCCAGGGAGATGACGCGGAAGAGATTCTTGATGGAAACGTAGAGGATCTAGTTAACTTCAAGTTAAGTGATAACTACACTAGCAACAGGTCCGTTTACCTCTTCCCCGATAGTATTGTTAGAAACGTAAACGGAACTAATGTAAATCTTCACGGTTTCTACCAGGGAGCTGCGGCAGCCGGATTCTTATCGGCTAAGCAGAACGTGGCAATTCCGCTTACAGACAAGCCTCTATCAGGATTTAGCATCACAAGAGATAAGGTTTATAGCCCAACAATTCTGAATCAGCTTGGTGGAGTCGGCGCAACAGTGCTGCAGCCAATAACAGGAGGCGGAAGAGTCTTGGCAGGAAGGACTACCAGCACATCTGGCTTTATTGAGGATGAAGAGATTTCTATCATCTTCATCAGAGATTCAGTTAAGCGGACCCTTCGTAGTTCTCTAAGGCCCTTTATTGGTGGAGTCCAAAACGCAGATACGAATATCCTTATGGGTGGCAGGGTAAGGACTATTATGAATGGCTTAATCGGCCAAGGTTTGGTTACAAGCTTTAAAAACATTAGAGTAGAGCAGGACAAGGTAGATCCGAGACAGATCAACGTCTTTTTGCAATTTGCTCCAGCTTACCCCATTAACTATGTCTTCATAGACATCGAAGTTGGCGTCATTTAATAGGAGAAAGTAATGGCAGATTACCCTAGCACAGGAACTCTTTTCGACGGAAGCCCGCCGCCAGAAACAGGCGGTCGGACTCGCGCCGGACTATCAACACAGATCATTGTTTATGTTAACAATGAGCCTGTTGGTGCAATTCAGAGCTTCCAAGAGGCCCAAACAAGGCCTCTCAAGTCCATGTCAGAAGTAGGAACAGATGGGCTAATTGAAATTGTTCCTCAGGGACCTTCTACGTTTAATTTAACTATTCAGAGGATAGTTTTCGATGGGCTATCTCTTCCTGAGGCGTTCTCAAGAGGATTTAGAAATATTCAGTCTCAAAGGATGCCTTTTGATATTGTTGTGATTGATAAGTTTACTGGAGATGGAAATAATGCTGTGGTAACGACTTACCACAACTGCTGGTTTACCTCTCTTGGAAAGAGCTATACTTCTAGTGATTATACTATTACAGAAAGTGCAACTGTACACTGCGAGCATATCTCTACAACGAGAGCCGGTGAGGCCATCGCCCTAAGCCAAGGCACACAAGGCTCCAGAGAGATCCCGGGCAGAAATATTGATAGTATTGAGACCGCAGCCGACTCTGGCGAGCGCAGAGGCTCTCTTGACTTCCCTGGGCTGATTTCTGCCGCTTACTAAAGATAATTAAATCTATGCAAAAATGCCGCTCTTTTTGGGCGGCATTTTTGTTTTAGTGGGAAAGTTTTTAAAGAAAAAACGTACAATATCTTTATAAATGGAGTTAAAATATGCCTAAGAGACCCGGAAAAGTATTGAGCAATGAATCAGATAGCGTGAATATCGAAGAAATGGAGAGGTTGGCGCAGAATCTTCCAGATGAAGAAGAAGATTCTTCTGAAAAGATAAGTCTTGCTTCGCTTAAGGACTTGATCTTCTTAGGTAAATTGACGAAAAAAGAAAAGATTAATGGCTTTGTATTCGAGGTATCTACTCTAAGCATAGGCGAGCAAAAGCAGATTATGCAAACGATTATGAAGTCTGGCGAGACTGATAGGCTTCTGGAAATTAAGCCTTTAACTGTATCGTATTCTCTTCGAACAATTAACGGCGTACCTCTTGAGGATCTCAATGAGAATGAGGATCTCTCGGTGGAAGAGAGAAGGCTGGCTGTTGTTCTCAATATGCAGATAGCCCTGGTAGAAAGACTCCACAGAGTCCATGAGAGCCTGATTGAAGGCTCGAATAAAGAGGTCGGGTTAGAAGACATAAAAAAATAGCATCGGAGCCTATGAGTAGGCTCCGATGGAAACTCTGCAAAATTTGGAACTGCAGCTCTGATGATCCGAGATTTCTTGATATAACAGGAGATCAGTGGTCTTGGTACGCTCAAATGTTTTATCAGGATGAAAAAGATCAATACGATTATGACTTGAGCATAACCGAGTATCTTGCTTCGTTCTGGAATGCCGAAGCTGTTAAGAAGATTCGGGACTCAAGAGAATCTATCGAAGATCCCAGGTTTATGGACGATGCTGAGTTTGAGGCTCAGATTCTAAATAGAGCATTCAAGGACGATCATATAGTCCAGGCAATCAAGGATAAATATAAAAATACTAATTTATATGGTAATGAAAGAGCTAAAGACGCTCGAAATGTTCGTCTGCCGAAAAACTTGGCTGGCCTTCTTAATATTGCAAAAGAAAATATAGATTAAATTATGTCCGATACGATCGAAAAGCTAGACGAATATTCTGGCAAAGCAAAGAAGGCTACCGATAGTATAAACGCCGCTGCTGACGCAATAAGTCGCTTATCCAACTTAGGCTCTAGATCACAAGGCAAAGTGGGCGGTATGACGACTGCTTTTGACGATTTAGCGAAATCTGCAATAAACGTTACAAGTGCAATAGGCGGAACCGCAGAGGCTTCCGCCAAGCTGCTTAGCATGAGAGGTCTTGAAGATGTCTTTGCGACTCTAGGCTCTGGAGCAAATATCCTAAAGTTTTCTATGAAAAGCCTTGTAGGCGTATCCAAAGATGTTGCTGAGACTACTTTTAATTTATTTGATGCTCCATCAAGAGATATCAGACGATTTGCCAGTGAAGTCTTTACTCTAAACAAACGATTCGGCGGAACAATAGATCAGGCCTTTGAGTTTTCAGATACACTTAAGGAAGAAACGTTTAGTCAATTTTCTAGAGGCCTTAATTTAACTTTCGATGAAATGATGACCTTTGCCCGGGCAACTGGCAATTCCAACATGTCCCTGGATCAATTGAATAAAACTGTAGAAACTGGAATAGGAAAGACAAATCTGCTAACGGCGGCTATGGCATTATCGAAGGCGACAAGCCTTACGACAACCGAGGGCGTCAATCTTTTGAATATCGCTTTAAACAAACAGGGAAAAGGGGCTCAAGATGCAATTGATATGATGGGCCTTTTCAGCGGAGTGTCGAAAGAGACCGGCTTAAGCGTAGATAGCGTTTCTAGCACCTTAAACGGTGCTGCTGATAGATTCACAAAGCTTGGTATTTCTGCAGATTTTGGCGTCCCTCTTCTGCAGGGGTTCGCGAGAGTGATGACGGATATGGGCCTTGGAATAGAAAACGCAAAAGATCTAACGTCTTCTCTGTCAGGCGCTCTTGTTGATCTGACAACAAATTATGCAAATGCTTATATAATGTTCCAGCGCGGAGGATTGGAGATGAGTGGTAGCGCTGGAGGCGGGGCCTTGGGCGCGTCTATTGGCCTGCAGGCAGAGGTTCTGAAGGCAGACAGAACAGGTGATCAATCTGAGCTTGCAACACAGCTTGCAAAAGGGATGAGAGATACTTTGGCTTCATTTACTGGGGGAGAGATAGTTACGGTAGAGCAGGCTGCTGAGAGCCCGGAGTTACAGACACAATTTTATACTCAGCAACAATTATTACAAAATCAGTTTGGAGTAAGCGATGCAGCTTCAGCAAATAGAGTGTTAGACCTCTTATCTAAGATAGATGAGGCTACTAAGGCTGGAGATCTTACTGCGAAAAGCTCGCTAGAGAAACAGCTAACTCAAGAGAAAGAGGGAAGAGACAAAACTCTGGACGAATGGGAAAAGGCAAATAGGCATCTTGCAGCACAATCGAACTTGCTGGCAATAATAGCTCGCCCAATTTTTATGAAGCAAAGAGACGGAGGCCGAGCTCTTAGGGAAAACGTCTTGGATCCGGCAGTTGCAAAGGCCAAGGAGAGCGCTGAGGCGGGGCTGAATGCATATGGAAAGCTGATGAAAAGACTGCTTGGTGCCGCAGGAATTGGAGCTGACGACGACTTGCCGGATTTAGATGAAAGCCCTTCTCATCCGCAAAATACAGATCTTCCTGAAAAAGATAGAGGCAAAAATCCAAATGCAGATTCTTTAAGCAAAAATACAGATATGGTAGTGATGGCTGCAGAGGCTGCTGCAGCAGCGGCAAGTACTGCAGCAATTAATGAGGCAGGCTTTGTAAATAAAGATGATTTTGTTACAGCATTGGCCGCAGCAATAACACAGAGCCTAAACGATAATCTGTCTATAAACGTTTCTCTTTCAGAGGGAACGAAGGGCCATCTTGAGGTTGCTGCCAGCTTGGGCAAGCAAGTCTCAAGGTAATAACGGGAGGTAAAATGCCAGATCAGCATAGAATAGGAAGGCAAACCATTATATTCTTTCTTCCGTTAGAAATGGAAGCTTTTACAAATGACCAAAGCCCTTACTCTTCTTCCGATAATGGAGAAGTTTTTTGGGATAAAAGACAAATGTATATCAACCCTCAATCTTTTGCCATCAGTGAAAAGAAGCTCGTTAAAGCAGACTTGACGAAAGGAGGATACGTTGTTCAGTATTGGGGAGAAGATCTGCCTACCATTCAGGTCAATGGAACAACAGGCTCTGCAGGAATAGAGGGCATCAATATTCTAAGGTCTATTTATAGACATGAGCAAACACAGTTCAGAAGAGTCTTGATGAAGCGTCAAAGGGCAATGGCAGAGGCTGCAGCTCAAGACGCAAAAGATGCGGCCAATAATTTATTGAAAAGAAAGGAGAATATGGATTATATTATTTCCTACAAAAGAGATAGCGGCCAACGGTTTACGGATCCTGAAACTGTAATGAATGCGGTAGATGACGCCTTTGGAAGCTTCTCAAATGTATCTGACCTATTAACGGGAGGTGCATTTTCTCAAGTTGTAAATGGAGTTTCTAACTCCATAGACTTAATATTCGGATCCAATATTGGATCTAGGCTTGGAGGTCCGGCAGCATTTAAGAGTACCCCTACGCTTGCAGCCTTTGCTACAAATATTGATCTATACTATCAGGGAGAATTTTTCCGAGGATACTTTACAAGCTTTACGACTACAGAGTCGGCTACACAAGCTGGCTTATTTGACTATAATTTTGGATTCACAGTTACAAGAAGAACAGGAAAGAGGACCAACTTTATGCCTTGGCACAGAAATCCACTTAGTCATGACGGAGAGGCAAAAATAAGTATGAGCACCACTGAGGCAAAAGGTCAGGGCGACGGCATCGAAGAGCTGTCTTTTCCTCCTATAAACTCTGGGAATAACATAGGAAGCGGAAGGCTAGCTTCTGATGAAAGAAACTCCGTGGGCCCAACAGGATTTACTTCTTCTAAGTTTGAAGACGCTCCGGAGGCCGAACAGGACCCCAATTCTGTTCCAATAAAAAGAAGAGGCTCTTTTTAGGTCCAGAAAGTAAAATAGCGTTATGGCTTATAAGACATTAAAGGCAAATATATCTCATACTCTGCAGAAGGCCGCTTCTGATATAATGGGAGGCTCTCATCCTGCTTATATAAATTTGGATGATGGAAATCAGCCGTCTTTAACAAACACTGGTGCAGCTATATTTTTTGATCAAGATCATTCTGCGTCAGTAACTCCTGATACAAGAAACATAGTGTCAATGTCTCCAGACGCATCTATCTTGGTTAAGAAGAAGGTCTTTTCCTCATTTGGCAGTATTAATGACACTAGATATATTGACAAAACAGAGAAAATGCTCCTTAGGGCGACTAAGGCTCTTTTTGCATACAAGGTTCAGCAGATCAGGGCGTATGAAAGCCTAACTAAATTTGAAAACTTCTTTTCGAAGAATCAAATGTACAGCTTGAATTTGCTGTCCTCACTTTTAAAAGAAGGGTCTTTTATAGATTTGAGCAAGCTCGGAAAGACTAAGGAGGAGTTTGTCTCAGAAAGACTTAAGGCTTGGCTTGGCCAGGATATGTCTGCCGTATCTTTCGATACTAGCACTCAAAACTTTGAAGATTTTTCGAATGGCAATAGTTCTTCTGCATCATTCGATATTCCCACCAGATCTTTCGTCACAAATGCAGACAACAGAAGAACTATTACGAATGGAGAATATCTGAAAAATATTCCTTCTTCTCAGGCTCGTGCAATTCTAACGAACAAGCGGGCAGAATTTGGAGCAGAGTATGACGGAGTATCTGCAGCTCCATCTGCAGCTGATAGTGCAAACGATGCTTTTCGAGCTTCTCTCAGTTCGAACAGTGGATTGTCAGCGAACTCTTTTGAAGAGCTTTTTGTTGACTTAGGTGACCTTATCTCTTACGGCTCAGCCGCAGAGAATCATGATCAGCTAAATGAAGATATTGCCTCTGTACTGAAAAGGAATGCGTTCTCGACAGATAATCAACTAACTACGTGGATAGTTGATCCAAATAGTCCAGAGAACTATACTCTTGGCCCAGGAACTGGAGTTATCGAGCTTGCTATATTCAATAGTTTTAATACCAATACTAATTATGATTCAAACCCATCAAGTGCGAGTTTTAATCTCGCATATCCATATCGAATTGGAACGATTCTCGAGAAAGATATAGAAGATGCTGTTCAGGAGGCTTTGTACGGCTCTTTGGGAGTTTTGTCGGAACTTCTAAGTGGAGGCCTTGGTGCAGGAGAGGCATCCAGAGACCCCTCTCAACTCGATGCATCTTCCGCAATATCCTCCGCCCTAGAGATTGGCGGCGCGGGGTTTGTAGATGCGTCACTTGACACCGATTATATAAGAGAGAGGCTCAGAACTTTTTATCTGGGCAAAAATTTCATTAATGCATCAGACCCAGTTCATTTTTACATAAGAGGAAATCGCACGTTCTCTGACTTTACAGATTCTGGCTCGGTCTATCCCGAAGAGGCCAGCGAATCTCCATTTGACAAAGAGTATCTAACTATAGATGATTCCATCTTAAGGGCGGAGTACATTCTGTATACAAACCAGAAGATGAGCATAGAGCAGTATCGAGATCTTAGGCGGAGACAGGATAATTCTTTTGGAATGGTTCACGTTTTTGGCGGATTTATAACGTCTATAACAGAAAATTACTCTGGAGGTTTTCACAATCTGAGCGTATCTTGTACGGATAATATGTCTTGGCTAAAATGGAGTCAATTTGCGGTTCAGCCAGCACTAAGCGATCCAAAGGGAATTCTGGAAGATCCTCTAACTCCATATGATTTCTCCCGAGATGAGCAGGGAGTTGTAATTCCCGGAACAAGAGAGCTTTTGTATGAAAACAAACAGCTTTTGCAGACCGGCCTGCTAAGTTACGACTCTGGGCTATTTGCGGGCCAAAATGCTTCGGAAGGAAACTTGCTACAGGGGCAATATAACGGAATAGGATCTCTGCGTGGCAAGAAGGTGATGCAACATCCGAGTGGATTTATTTACAGATGGAAGACTGGAATCATAACAGCTACTGCAGGGTTCCAGGCGGCAGACTCTACAGGAGAGTTACAAGATAATATTTATTCTAGTCAACGCTATCAGGTAACTGTTACAAATAACGTTTTGAACAACTTAGATATACCAAATATTTTAAGCATTCTGATCGTAGGCCAGCCTTATAACATAGAGAGCTTTATAGAGCAGGCGTTGGCTGCTCATAATAAGCTAGATAAGTCCACAAGGCTCAATCCGTTAGACCCGCTAACAGGTGTTTTGGATACGGTTAGAAAGCAAAATAACTATTATGGCAATTTTCAGCCTTACAGAATGCTGACTATGAACTCTGCTTCAACAGAACAAATGCTAAATAATGCTAGCCGCAGAGATGTAGCAAACAATAACATAAAAAGCTTGCAAGCCAGAAAGAAGCTTCTTAGAAGAAAGATTTCAGATATAGAAAAAAGCTCTGGGCCGACCCTCCAGGGCGGGATCTTTGCGTCCACTCTTTCTTCGGAAATACAGGCAATAGATGAAGCCATTAGAGAACAGATTAAGATTGGCACGACATCTACAAACGCTCTAACTTCTGAGGAGCAAATCGGCATCCAGATAAGCCTATCTGGTGCCGCAAACTTGCCGATATCAGGAGATCAAGAAGAGAATAACGATGTAACTAGAGCCATGATGTTAGTGGGAGCTCAAAGGAAGATCGAAGATGTAAGGCTAAATAGAGACAGGAATCTCTTTATGGTCTCTGATCAGTATGACTCTGCAGACATCCGTCCATTCATCTTAAGTCTAAATCGTAGTGGATGGAAGCTGTTTGATGGTCTCTTCAAAGATTCTTGGCAGCTATGTAATGAGGCGTCTAATTATTTAGACTTAGAATTCTTTTGCAATTCTCAGGGACATTTGGAATTTAGGCCTCCGCTCTGGAACAGAGTGCCTCTCAGCATTCTAAGGGAGGCTATAAGAAGACAAACTAATGAGAATAAGAATATTATTCCTCGATTTGTAACTGATCTATTTCAAACAAGAATCGAGGGAATCTATCTTCAGGTTCATGCTCTAAACATAAAGATTGCTTTAATTGCCCTTTTGCTAGGGAAGTATCCAGATAGAAATCTGATTCCAAACATGAGCTTTGGAGGCGCTTCCTCTCTTCCTTTCTTTGGGGTTCATATACATAAAGATAATAGCTCCTATTACAACGAGCCAGGGCCAAACGAATTCAAAGGAGGATCATCTGACGTAAAGAATCTTTCTCTCTTTAAGACAAATCATCCAATTAGCACTAGAAGGCCCGGGGATAATGGCCTGGACTTATCTGCCAGCTTTCAGCAGAAGGGCGATGTCTTAGGAGGAAATACGGACAAGCTCCTGGGAACATTTGATCCCATCGTTCAGGAGCAGATGAGTTTGGTAAATGACTCCCAAACTCAAGTTGGGGGCAATTCTGGATATCCGGCTGTTCATTTTTCGGCATCTGATTTAAATAATATTAGAAATTCATTTAAAAAACAATTCGGAAGAGATCCAGCCTCAGGCCTTATCGGCTCAGGAGATTCTTTCGATGATAAGCACTTCTCTTATTTTACAAATGTCACCTCTGAGGAGGGCGATCCATTCTTTTCTGAAGAGGATTTGCTAGGAAAGCTGAAGCAGGCCATCTCCAACAGGGACTCATTTGTTTCTATGCTTCAGGCAAACTTAGTCAAGCAAAAAGAATTGAGCGAAATAGAAACATTCCTGCAAACTGGAGAAGGCTCTGACATAGAGCTGGATATTAACGATAAGGTTGTAGATTTTCTGGAAAAAAGCGCAAATGCACTCCAGACTGGATCGGATATTTTAACCGGGAAAATGTCTGAGGGCGCTGTATATGATCACTTGATTGAAGATGACACCAGAAATCTTTTAGGATATGGCTCCGGAAAAAGATTCATTCTAAAAGATGAGTTTATAATAAGTTCAACTTTTTCCGAAAACCCTCCTGAGTTTACTAGGCTTGATATAAGTGGTAATGCTCCACTTATTGGAGACGGATTAAACAGAGGCTTTGAAGGGCTATACTTTTGGGCTGGAGCTACAGACTTCGATTTATGGAGACAGTATGGATATAAACCTGCCAAACAATCTATTCCTTTTATAAGCGATACAGAAGGACAGGCAAAACCCTATGCGATATTAAAGCTTGGAATGCAAAAGTTTGCCGTAAATATGGGGTCTGTTACTATTTCTGGAAATGAGTTCTATCAGCCCGGAGATACCGTCTTCATTCCAAGCAAAGGGCTTCTCTATTACGTAAAGAGTGTCTCTCATACTTTCAGCTTTGGAAGCTCTTATACGACAAAGCTAGACTTAGAATACGGCCATCCGGCTGGAGACTATATTCCTGGCCCATTGGATATTATTGGTCAACAAATGGTCTCTAATTTCATTGAGGATCCATCCTTGATATACAGATCGAGTGAGACTGATGATAATTATCGTCCATTGAGCCCAGACTCTGCGATAGTCTTTCCGTCTAGCGCTGTAAAGCCCGCCAAATTATTGGCATTTAATGATAACCAAATAAGATTTACAAATATGATGCTGGATTTAATGGGCGGCTTGTCTGGAGACAGATACGTTCTGATTAGAGGGTTTGCTCTTAACGAAGATGATGAAAGCGGGATCGAAGAGGCTAAAAAGAAGATGGCAGCCATAAGGTCTCTGCTAGAATCTCCGTCTCAAGTTGCCCAAAGCAATCCATTTTCTGGAGGAGATGATCTGATTCCGGAAACGAGATCACTGAAGCCTATGCGTCTACCTAATAGCATTCCTGTTTCAAAAATACCTGCAAAGAAGATTATTGAGCAAGTCTCCTTCTTTAAGAAGACAGACGAAAATTCAGTTGGACAGATTCAATGTTTGGACAGGACCCTCTTGGCCGCAATTAAGCACGATGAACAATTAGATGGCTTGTCTGAAGAGCAGATAACAGGAATTTTTCCAAAGGGAGGGCCAAGTCAAGGAGGATGGGCTGACATTCGAGAAGAAGTAACTGCCTTTAGCTTTACAAAAGAATACAAGGCCAGCATAGTAGAAGTCGGGATTATAAATATTCCCTCTGGAATGTTGGATAGGAAAGTCGTGTAAGTATGTCGATTTCCCCAGAAGAAGTAGAGGGTCAGCTTTCAAGCTTTAAGGTATTTGAGGCTCTTATCAAGGATATAGACTTGGTAACTGGTGACCTTATAATAAGTACAGATCCAACTGACAACGATGATCCTTATGTTATTCCTCCAGTTTATTACGGAGGAGTTGGCGACGCAGGCATTTATCAGCATCCGGAAATTGGGGATACAGTTATATGCACAAGAGTATACCCTGGCGGGAAAGGCATTGTGCAGGCGATTAGAATTGTCCCCAAAACAGATAGGGGGAGCGAAGCCGGAGGAACGCCATCTGAGAATGCTCTCGCCGGAAGGTCTGAGTATCCCATAAAGAACATGAAATCTGGAGAGGTAAAGGTCTTTGGAGGCGGTGGCTCTGAGTTATATCTCTCTGGGTCTGGAGGAGCTGGAACGGGAATCTTCCTGGGGAATGAGCTTAGCAATGGAATCTTTATTGAAAAAACAAATTCCACTAAAACAAACCTTTCTGTCGTTTCAGACTCTGTCCAGATGGTTAGTTCTGCACATAGAATCTCTTCGAGAGAAGTCGTTAGAATTCCAAGCGGCTTTACCCAAAAGAGCGGAGTTGCAGATGTAGGAAATGATCTTTTAACTTATAATTTAGACTACGGAATTACAAGAGGTATTTTCCCCGGATTTAAGGCAGCCCCCGTAAGCTTGTTCGGAGGAAAAAGAAATCCTGCGCTATCTGAGTATAGGCTTGTTGTAAATGAGATATCTGAGGCAGACTATTTTAGAGGGTGGGACCAAGAGGCTTCTCTGGTAAGGACTAATAGTACTTCTAAATTTTCAACAAAAAAAGAAGTAAGAGCCATTTCTCAAGAAAATGCCCTACACCTTGCTCCGCATCAGCTTGTTGAAGTAATTGCAGGAAACGTTGTAAATTCAAGAGGAGAGGTGCTTGATTCAAATTATGGCAGAGTATCGATAGGAGATTCCCTGGGTCATCCTTCTGGCACAGATCTCATCTTAGGATACGAAGAAGGGAGACTAAAGTCCAGAAGAGGCATCGGTTATCACTTTCAGGTTTCTACGAATAGCTTGTCAAGCAAGACTTCGAATAGCAGAGACAACTTCGTTTTGTCCATTGATAAAGAGGGGGCTTTGAAGGCAAATATTCCAGCTACATCAAATACTGGAAATATTCCTTATCCTAATTTCGCAGAATTTTATTCTGAAAAAACAGATAAAATTGAAACCACATATGGCTTTAGAAAAAAGGAAAAGATTCCGATTACATTGCGAGATGCAGAGAGCGGAGTGTTGTTTCCAGCTAGTTCTGCAGTGGACGCCATTCAGGAGGAGGAAAGCGGAGCTACTCGTTTTACCGGAATTAGGTATTCGAATGATGACAATTATTTCGAAGGCCTTGGATCTGAGACTGCTGCAGACTCAGAGAGTATTCGAGTAAATCCAACTAAACATCACAATATATATGCTGCAGCAGAAATGCTTATTGCGAATACAATAAATAACGTTTTGATTCCATTTCAAAATGCAAAATGCACAGGCTATATTCCCGGCAATTCGATCAATAAATCTTTTGAGAGAGCATCGGAAACTTTTGGATTAGACGGAGAAGATTCAGCACAAGTTAATTATATGGCGGCAGTGAGTGTTTATCCCGGCCCTCCCGCTATAGACCCCGGAGGAGGCGTGCTTGTCGCGGGACAAGATTTCACACAGGAGTTTAATGAAAATGAAGACAGAGTTAATATTCAGTATTCTAATTCATTTGCTGTAAGTAAAAGTGAGCAGGGCGATTTAATCTCTACGAATATCGACAAGTCAAAAGAGGCCAGAAAAGCTCCGGGTGGCAAGAGCGCCAATCTAAACTTCGAAGGATCGATAGAAGCATCTGTGGGGTCAGATAATAACGATCAAAAAAGCATTATATTAGATGCAGCAGGCAGTATGATCGCATGGTTTGGCAAAGATAAAAACAATAGAAGCTTAGTCGTACAGACTGATGGTGATACGTTGTTTAATATCGGAGGAACTAATGGCGATCAATTTAATGAAGGAAGATTCGAATTAAGGGTAAATGTTAATCATAAAGGGTTCCTCGGAGAAGAGGTCGATAGCGTAAATGCTTCTGATTATATCATATCTATAAGCAAGAATGGCTTGGTTATTGCAGGAATGAATCCCGGAAGCCCTATGGTGATTAGAAATGATGGAGATATTGCGCTAGAAAGCACGTCTAAGCTAATTCTTGCGGGACAAAGCGTTGAAGTTAGAGAGGGGAATAGGCCTCCGAGAAAAACTTATAAGGATCCTGTATCTACGGATACACCAGATGCCACGATTGAGGGAGTTCCGGACCAAATCAAATGCCTGCTGGATTCTGTTGGTGAGTAAATATATTATTACAAGTAATATAAGCTTAGGATTATAATGGCTAGTTCTTCAAAAATTTTATTAGATTTAATCGGCCCAATATCTCAGTCTGAAGACTTTTCTAAAATAAGCATAAATTGCTCAGAAGAAGATGAGTTTGTAAGTAGCGCTGGATTGGAAGGCGCTAAATATGAGGTATTATTTCCGAAAGCTTCTTCCGAAGAAGATGTAGTGCCTCTTATCGGTGGAGCCATTATGAAGCTATCGCTCGGAAACGAGCTAAAGCCTCTTGGTCCGCTGAAGTCAAGCAGATATGATGCACCAGTTAAGGCTCTGGAGAAATATATTTCTTCGACCGGAATTGGCTCAGTAAAAGCTGGCAGTGGAGAGCAGAGGCTTTCTGTCTTAACTGCCGCTAGAGTTGCAATAAACAAAGCTCTTCAAAATATGCCCAACATAACGACTGGGCTTAATTCTAATCAGATCCCAACTGTTTATCTTAGCAGCCTAAGGGGCTCTTATAGTGGTGTTTCTGATGTAAATAATTCTATTTCAGAAAGTGGAAAGTCTCGCCTCTCTTCTATGTCCAAAATTGGTGGATTAAAGTTTATTCCATTTGATAAAGTTAAGACCATATTAGAGGCTCTCACTTTTGATCCTGAAGATTTTGAAAATGAAGATTATGGTCTAAGCAATTACGTTGGATTATCTGGCAAAACGTTTAGGGAACTAAGAATACAGAGTAAGAGTCAGGAGCTAAGCTCTAATCCTGATGAAATTGCTCAAATTCTGTTAGATTTATTCCCTATTTTTCATATTGAAGAAAAATTCCTAGAAGGAAAAAGATCGAAGGATATTGTCGGTTATTGCACTGCAATAGACAACGATATATACATAAAAACTCCAGATATATCCGGAAGAAATAGCTCTGGCATTACAAACTTAGAAGTTGAAGACGAAGAAGACTCCTTGTTCTTTTGCTTAGAGCTGGCAAACAAGCAGACTAAGGACTATAAGGCGCTAGCGTTTGAGTATGCCGCTCCTCCTGATATTAAAATAGAAGACGGAGAAAAAGGCTACCCTCTAAACAAGGCTCCTGTTTCTATCTCTATTTTTGCCGATGGACATGATTCTTCTTTTAAGTATTTTCTATCCCCAATCATTTCCCCCAAGCAAAGTCCTTCTCTTCCAAAAGAATTCGTAAAGATTTCGGGCGCAGTAGAAATGTTCACTGCCCCAGTTATATCTCTTCCATATTTCGACCCAGAAAATAAGGATCTAAAGCCTATCATTAGCTTTGATGATAGCGAGCACGGAACAAGCGTAGAGAGCATCTTTAGCGACCTAAGTGCATATCTACTGTCTTCTGGATCACCTATCATTACAAATCCTTCTTCTTATTACGCTCAGAAGTCTCTTGGATTACCGTTGTCTGTATCTTTGAATGCAATTGGGGTGCCGAATATTACAAGTTTGTTAGGAGAGCTAAATAGGCCTGATATGCTAATGGGTTCCAGGGACTTTTCGAAAGAGACTTACATTAAGAATGATAGAAAGTGGTTTAATCAAAAGATCTGCTCAGCAAAAAGCCTTATGGTGTCTGTCTGTCCAAATATTCTTACCGATATAAGCCAAGTTCCCGCTAACTGGATCCGCCTTGAGCCTAAGGCTTCAGGCGAATATATCGATTTAAGCGTTCCCTATGATCATGACGGATTGAGCAAGAGAGGCTTGAGCGGATATAGCCCAAGCGTGACGCATCAGTTCGCCCTCTATGCCATGGACGAATATGGGCAGATAGTTCGCGTGCCTGGGGAGAATATCTCAATTTCTCCTCAGGTCAGCATAATAGAGGGCGTTACTCCAGACGGGTTCGCTGGCGGCTTGCTATTGGGCTCGGATGTCACAAGCATGACCCTATCCCTTGATAGGGAGGTCACAGATGCTTCTGTTAGAATATTTTCTGATCTAAATACATCTGAGGAAATAAATGTTAGCGATATAGCAATAAGCTCTCAAGGTTCAGGCATAATTATCTCTTCTTCTGAACCGCTAGTTGAATCTTTGTTTGAAAATAAAACTGGGATTTATTATATCCAAGTAGTTTCGGAAGATGGGTCAGCTAGCGATAATCTTGGGCCAATAGCAATTTTTCCTGACTTTACAGATCTCCCCGCAAGACCTGAGGACAAGATCGAATTTAAAGTTCTAGATGGACTGACAGCGCCGCGATTTGGGAAAGAAATAGACTCAATTCCATTGCTAATGGACGGAGAGGCAAGCGCAGAGATTATATTAAAATACAGCAGACCTGTATTCAGAGAGGGTCTGCCTCTATATGGATATATCGGAATACTAAATGATTCTGAAAGAAATAATCTCTCCATTTTAAAAGAGGACATCGGCTGGACAGCAGATAACCCCTCCTCCTCTCCTCTGGCTTTGACAACCCTATCGAGTACGCCCCTTATTGTTCCGACAAAAATGGAGTATGTGTTTGGAACCGATGATTTTTCTAGGATCAACAACCATAAGGTAAAGCTTAAGTTTCCAGGGCCTGGAGCAAAGCTCAACATAAGCAGGTTTAATGAATTGGTTGGAGAGGATCGAGGAGAGGGAGATCTAGAATTTCTAGAATACCCCAGAGCTTATATTATTCTTTCTAACAAACGAATTCACGACAAGATCTCTCTTGGGGCTTCTGATTTTGCTATGATTCCGATTGGTTCAACTGGCAAAAATGGAGAGAAGCCTGCTTTTATAAACCCTCCCTATGTAAACGCTTTGGCAATGAAGCTGTCAAACGTAGGAATAGGCAATAGTAAATCATTTTCAAATGTTACTAGGTCTTCTCTTGAGCCGTATCGAGATTATATAAGCGGAATAAATATTGATGAGCTTGAAGATGAAAGCGAACTAAGAACAAACAATAAGATCGCCAGATTATCAGTCCTTTTCGAAGGGTATAGTGACGAGCCCAGAATATCCAGATCTTACAAAGTTTCTATAGGATCTGGGGCTAACGTAAAGAAGATACGAGGCAAAAGACTTGGCCTTATTAGGGGCGAAAAAAATAAGCTCATTGCAAACTATATAGACATAAGAGGGGTGAGCGATACAGGCTTTCTTGATATTATTGTAACAAAGAAGGATAGACGCTTTAATGTTACCTATGATTCCGTTGTTCGAAAGAGGCTTACTGTTGATTTTGAAGATACAGAGGAAGATTCTGAAATAATAGACGAATCCATCGTTAAGTCGAGACTCTTCTCTTCTGAAGATAATATTTTGGCGAAAGAAGCGAATAAGCTTATTCCTAAGATTATTGAAAAAGATGATGGGACTAATCGATTCGTTCCATTTCCAAATATTTTTCCGGCTAGTTTAAATCTTTCTCCAATCCCTTTAAGAACAGGTTCATACATTGGGAACGATGACGCTTCTAACGTAAATTCTTATCTAAACTTTCCAAATCCAATAAAGATATTTCCAAGTGTAGATTTAGTCTTTGGAGCAGAAGAGCCTAAGATAGAAGGTGGCGAAGAAAAGATAGCTTACGGAATGCTTCTCTCAGATATAACAATAGGTCCCGAAAGAGATAAGGCATTTGGAGAGATTGTAAAAATAAATACAAGTGGCTCTTCAGAGGTTCTCTTGTCGCTATCTGATGTAAGCGCTGGAATAGAAAGGATAAGAGAGCAGGGAAGCGCTCAGCTGAAGGACTTAAATGCAGAGAAGGAAGCCCTTAAGGCAAGTAAGGATGACCCGGAGGGTCTTCTTTCTGATGAGAAGATTCAGGAGATTGACGGAAAGATTCAGGCTATCGAAGAGAAAGAAGCAGCATATAATTCTGCGTTAACAGCAGCCGACGCTGCCGTGCCCGGAACGTCTGAGGTATCCGCAGACGACAGCGCAGCCTCTACGTTGGCCGCTGGAGCCGCAGGCGCTGCGGAGGCCACAGGAGCCGTCGTAGGGGCCGCAAACGATGCCCTAGGATTGCTTGAGGACGGACTTGCGCTGATCCAGACGTTGACTGACAAGCTATCAAGCTTAACCGGGCTCGCAGGACAGATAAGCGAAGGATTAGAGCAAAGCGCTTCTGCTATGGGGCCGAGAGAAAGCGACTTTAGTCGAGTTAATATTAAGAATATTTTTATAGACAAAGAATCATCTATTCCAACTTCGTTTATCGACATGAGCGACGATGCTACGAAGGCAAAGCTTGTTTTGGATTTCCGCTTTGGGCAAACATCTGCAATTAAATTTAATGTTCCAGAGATAATTAGGATTATTGGAGATGGTGGCGATGAATATGTTCCAGACCATTTAGCCGGAGGAAGTGGGGATAAGCCCTTCTCTAAATTCGTATTAAAATCAGGACAAGTATTCTACATAGTAGCAGAGGGGGCTACCAGAAATACAAAGATAGAGCTGGGCGGAAGGCGTATCAAGATCCTTGAGATTACTCCAGAAAGTATATATCTAAAGTTTAAAGTTAAGGCCCCGAATTTGTCAAAAACCTCTGCCTTTGGTGGGGATGACTGCATTACATTGGCGTTAACAAACTCTAGCGAGAAGCACATACAGGTTGCCCGCCAAATAGGTAACGATATTGCAATAGATTTAGATAAGAAGATTGGAGACAGCATTGATGGAGGGTCAAGAAACAAGCGCGGCTTACCAACGGATTTAAAGGAGAAGCTGTCTGATAGGCCGCTGAAGTTTACGTCTGTAATCTTAGACAAGGCGAATGTTCCTAAGGAGTTCATTCAAAGCTTTTGCGATATGTCGTTTCACTTAACTGGAGAGTTGGCTCTGCAGTTAAGAAATTTCAAGGTCTTGCTTGTTCCGATTAAAGTTATATTCTGCATCATAGACGTTATCTGTGCTCTGCTTAATCCGATAGCTCTTGTTTTCGCCATAATCAGATTATTCTTGTGCTTGTATGATTTGATTCTATTGCTTCCGCAACTATCAGTCCCGGCAATGTTATTGGCGCTCGTTCTTCACGTTATCGAATTGCTTCTTTGCATCATCCTGAAGGTCTTGAGTACTGTTAACGCAATTAATGAAATATCCACTGCAATTAAAAACGCAGTAGAGCAGAGGAACTACCCTGCTATAATAGCTCTTGAGGAAACGATTAGTGAGCATCTTGCGAGCCTAGAGGCCGATCTTACTGTTTTGGATCCAATTCTTAATATCCTGGCCTTATTCTTAGAGCTACTAAGTTTAACCTTCGCATTCCCATGTCAGATTAAAACAGACGCCGATGAAGAGGCCTGTATAGATCCATCTCAATTGGCCGGATTAATCATGAGCAAGGTTGTTCCGGCCGGAAGAATAGTTCCGGATGCGCTTCTTCCTATGGCTCAAACGTACACTACTCTTCCGGTTGATGACGTAGGTTCGGCAGGGAATACCCCTCCAGCAATTTTTGATCTTGGAAGTATCTTATCGGAAGTATCAGAGCAAGGTTCCGGTGTTGAAATTGTATCTGACAATACCGGATTTGGCGGAAGGCCTTTGCCCGGGATAAGGAGCAGTCTGACGGGAGACAATATTTTAATTGAAGAGGGAGGCTTTTTCGAGGGAGACTTAGATGGAAACGGAGAGCATGATAACGTTAATTACCAAAGCCTAAGGTTTAATGGAGGAGACTTTGAGGGAACTTTTGGACTTTCATTTTCAAGATCAATAAAGGAGTTCGCAATCTTCACAGGACCTGACCCGAGAATGGTTTGGTTTGAATTTAATGAGAGTGGGAAAACTGCTCCACATGCCTTTATTCCATTTTTCGCTCCATTTTTCGACAAAAAGACTATAGATAATTTACAAACATTGGATTCTCCTCCTAGCTTTTTGAAGCCAGACGGCAACTCTCTGAAGATAGCAGGAGATATGGATGACATAGGCTTTGTCTCTCCAATTGATGGGGCGTCCGACAAAGATGCAACTGGAGGATTCTTTTTAGAACGAGGGGCCGATTTAAATGGAGCTAGAACCTACCAGCCTAAGCCGCTAACTGTAACATTTGAACTTCAAGAGCCTGGAGTAAACCCTGATACTTTATCTGCCGAATTTACTCCGGTTGAAGTGACCAAGACATTCGGATCAATCCCAATGATCGCCTTGATAGATGACGAGTTTAATATCTATTTTGTCGAAGCGCCCGGTACTGGTCAGGGGGGAATTATAGTTGAGGATGTGAACGGAGTTCCTGCAATAACTGCTATTCACGCCAAAATGATGAACTTTCCAACTGCGCCCAAGAAAGCCTTTACGGTAGAGGGCCGAGAAATATACCTGTCATTTGCAGAGCTGAATCCCGATCCCGCCTCAACCCAGGCTGCCTCTCTTGAGGCTCTTGAGAATGATCATGAAATTAATGCTGGAGAGATACTAATTTGGCAGCAAGCCAATTATAATGCAATTGCAGGCAGTGCTGATCAGCCTTTCGAATTTTTTGCAGATGGAACTGCTGTAGGTGACTACGATTATGTTGGAGGTTCACCAGCGGACATTGACGCCATAACAAGGGCTGCCAATACGATTAATGTCTTTGACTTCCCCAGGCTTTATGTGGTGGATATGCGTCAGTTATCTGGAGATATTGCAGCAGCATGTGGTGCGTCTGGCCCAACGGAACTTCTTCTCGATCTTCCTGGCTTTACAGAGCCTGACAAGATAGAGGATAGCATCGGAACCCTTACAGATTGTCTTGAGGCCTTTTTAAGCTTCTTTCATAGTGAAGAAGAGGACTCCGAGGGAATTCCAATTGGGATAATTCCAAAGATAAGGAATTCGTTAGAACTCGGAAAGATTCCCAGTCAGATTTCCGTTCAAGATGTAGTTGCTCAGTACAACACACTTAAAGAATGTTATGAAGATGAGGTAGACAATATTTGCGGATTTGTAATAAATCCATTGAATACTTCTTTTAAGATTGAGAATGATGATGATGAAACTGCTCTTGCAGAATTTGTGAACCCAGAGCAGGAGGATCTTGCAACACTAGCTGGTTTCGATATAGTTGATGAGCTAGAGTTCGATGAAGAGCTTGCAGGGTTTCCTCAAATAACAGGGGCTATGGAGTATGCTTCCGGAATAGGTGATTCGGCAACAGTAGCGGTAGGGAGTAAGGCCATCGTCAAGATAATTCCAAGAGATTGTTATGATGAAGTTTTGGCTCCAGCGCTTGACCTCACAGACTCTATCAAAATTGACTTTCTAAAGGATGAGACGGGAGGGGCAGAGCTAGTCGCTGCAACTTCCGAAGATTCTTCTGTTATTTTCGAAAAAGAAGGTGGAGAGTATACCTTCGCGGTTACTGCTCCTGCAGCAGGAAAAGTTCAAATAAGAGCCACAATATGCTCAACCGTTGTCCAGGCGGTTACCGACCGAGGAATAGTGGATCCAAGAGTGGAGGCTGCAGAGGTAGAGGTTGATTGTGTGGATGATTCTACAATTACTGTCGCAGAAGCAAGTGAGGAATTTGCCCCCGGAGCTTTATCGAAAGTCGACAGAATCTTAACAGTTCTCTTTGTCCCGGCAGTAAGCACTTCTGGAGTCGGCTATGGAGATGAGGACAGAGAAAATAGCGCGAAGTCATCTAAGCCATCGCCTCAAACATTCGGAACGAAATTAGAGAATTAAAATGGCAGATATTCTAAATACGATAGGAGAACTTATTGGGCTGGCATCTTCGACCGGAAATGTGAGCGAAGAGACATTTCTTGGAACTGCATTGCAAGAAGCAATTGGGGCTTTAGAGGGAAGATATAATGTAGATCCGTTTCTGCATGAGTCCAAGGGCGATGAATACGAGAAGATGTTTTCAGAGATAGGCGAAAACTTTGGAACATTATTTGCAGAGCTGAATAAAATTAGATCATCATTTTTGCCCTTTGAATTAGCGAAAGAAGTTCCGACTGTAGAAGGAGAGAATCTTAACTTCAATGAGATTGTAAATTCAGAGTCGGTCTTAGAATCATATGAGAATGCTTTCTTCAGGATGCTGGGAATGCCGTCCTCGGCAAATATTCAGGATAACGTTCGACTTACTTATGTAACTGCTAGCGGCGCGAAGAAAAAGACCGGGTTAAACAAAGAGCAGTATACTGCCGGAAGGCTTGATGTAAGGCAGCTTGGAAAGAATAGTCGTCCAGAAGTTCTTGGAGATGAGATATATAGCCTTAGCAAGGCTAGCGATCCGTTTTCCAAGCTGTCCGATTTGGGCCTACAGCAACTTGACTTGTTAAGAGAAATTCTTTTGGATCTAAAAAATCTAAAAAATATAAAGAATAAAGCGACAAAAGATGCAGGAGAGCTTTCAAGAGGAATATATACAAAAACGGTAGAAGCGACAAAGGAAGAGTCTGATTTGACAGAGCGGAGCAAAGAGAGCCTTAAGTCGTGGACTGAGCACTTTGGGGAAGGCTCGACTCTTTCTGAAGATGAAGTAAATGAGCTTGCAGTGCCGATGATCTTAAGGAATATATTTATCGAGACTCTAAGGCTTTTGGAGCCAACTATTCGCGTACCTGCAGAGATTATTTCCGAAATAATCTTTGACAGCGAAGTTTTGGGGAAAAAAGACATTAGCGTTAGAAGGCTTGACTTATCCGAGAATTTTTGGAAATATCACTATTTACTCTTTCCGCCTATACAAGATGAGAGAATTGAAAAATGCATCAATGAAAGCGAGAAGATAGTCGCTGAACCTTTTCTGCCTAAAGCACTAAGGGTTATAAATAGTAAGAAGATGAAGCCTACTCTGTTGGAAGCCGTTATAAGAATAAGGTTAGACGTAATCTCTGGAACACATGTAACTTATCCGCGAAATGGATCTCAGGCCCCTACTTCGATTGGCCTTGCGTCTAAGAGCATGACCTATGAGGGTACGAGAGATCAGCTCGGTCTGTTAGAAGCCTTGTTGATTACTAGATTATTCTCTTCTTTATATGGAATGGCCCTTGACATTAAGAGCAAAGTTAAGTCTATGCATGTTGTGCAGGTCAAAACTGGAAGAAAGACTAAAGACGAAAAGAAGAGTGATGCTCAGGCCAACGCTCACGTCGATGGTAACGTAAAAAGTGAAGAGCAAAGACAATTTGAATTGATCAAAACTATTGAAGACTCAATTTTTTTGCTATTAGGTGAAAATGCTTCTCCAGAAGTTTTGGACTTACAAGCTGGCACGGTAAGATCCTCGGCTATAAAGGAAGCACATCTTATGAGCGCTGTTTTGGCGGCAATAGACGTTCCTAGGCGATGGGCTGTTTCTAAAATAGACAATATAAACTCAAGGAACATTAGGGCTGCAGATAAGGCGGATAAGGCTAGAGAAGGCATTGGCAGCAAGCTGGGGGTTTCTAAGGGCATTGGGTCTATAGATGTTTTGGTTTTTATAATAGCCTTTTTCTCTGTCCCTGTTGACGTTCTGATCTCGTTATTAAACCAGCAGCAATTTGCCTATATGAAGTCGGAATTTCCCAAAGGGTTTTTCGACGGCTTCCAGCTAGAGCTGAACATGGGAGACGCCGTTCAAAAGATTTCCGACGCCGCATTTGACGGATATGAGCTAGTAAGGTTTATCATTTCCAGTGAGGGCGTGGAGCTATTTGTCTATAACGATTAGAGCCTCCTTCTGAGCCTTGCTTTCGTGACATTTCTATTATTTTTATAACAAAATAGGGAGTCTAAGTAGATAATATGTCTTTTGATCTAAGAATAGAAAATGGAGATTTGAAAATAAATGCTGATGGCACGTTATCTACCGTAGCTGGCAACTCGAAGCTGAGGCAAGATATTTTAAAAATCTTGCTTACAAGTTTGGGTGATAATAAATTTCATCCGAAATATGGAAGCCACGTTGGAAAGCTCCAGATAGGAAGCTATGTTGACGAGAGGATTATATCTTTAGATATAGAGTCATCTGCAAGAACTGCACTCAGAAATTTAATGTCTCTTCAGCGGTCACAGTCTAGAAGACAATCGCTATCTCCTGGAGAAACTATTGTAGATATCTTGGGCTTAGAAGTTACGAGAGACAAAGCTGATCCGAGATTGTATAACATATTTATTTCAGTAGCAACTCAATCATTAGATAAGATAGAAAGCTCTATAACAGTAAGAATAGCTTAGGGGAAAAGATGGCTACGTTTAGATCATTTAGCGAAATAGTATCTACAATGCTGCAGAGGTTAAGGCTCTCTCAGCCGAGCCTAGATACAAAGCCCGGTTCTGTCTCTAGAGATCTCTTCGTAGATCTTCCTGCAGATGAGCTGTCAAGGCTATATTCTGCTCTAAACCTAGTCTCAGAGAAACAATCCCTAGCGTCCTCCATAGGAAGAGATTTGGAGCGCTTAGGAGCTAACTTCGGAGTCTTCAAAAACTCTGGAACATTGGCTAGCGGAATTCTTATTTTTGCAACCAACAGTCTTACCTCAGATATCTCCATCCCTAGCGGAACTACAGGGACTTCAAGAGGGGGAATCAGCTTTCGAACAGTAGGTAATTATGTAATGTCTTCGGCGGATAAAAATCGCTTGGCAGCGAATGCCTCAAGGCTCAGAAAGTCACTGAACATTGCAGGGCTTAATAGCGCTTACGCCATAGAGGTTCCAATAAGAGCCATTAGGCCTGGGTCGGCAGGTAACGTGGGTTCGCTACAAATAATAAACTCTAACCTTCAAGGTGCTGCCTCAGTCGTGAATTTAACTCCGACTACTGGCGGAACAAACCAAGAGAGCGATGACTCTTTTCGTGCCAGAATTTTAGCCATATTCAGCGGAGCAAACACGGGAACTTCTGCTGGGTACAGAAACTCAGTATTAGGAGTTTCTGGCGTCCTAGATGCGCTAGTCGTTGAACCCGGTAACTCTCTTATGCTTAGAGACGGTACGGAATCAATAGAGCTTGATGACGGGACTAGTAGAATTTTAAGCTCAGGAACAGGCGGAAAGGTAGACATATATATATTGGGAAGAAAGATAGAGGCTATTTCTGAATCATATGTATTCACAGACCTATCTGGCTCTGGGAATATTTTCGATGAAAGAAACGACTATATACTAGGCCAGTCAAATCAAGACCTCACTAGGACTTCAGAGGAAAGGCGAGTCCAGGCTTTCAAAGAAGGCCTTTTGCCAGCGCAACCCGTAGATTCCATGGTCTCTGTAGTTGGAAGTTCCTCTGGAGCTTTGACCGAAGCATTTTTGGATCAAAATGGAGTTAAGCGCGGAAACTTTGAGCTTCAAAAAGATCTTAATCCAGAAACGGGAGGAAGCCCGTTTGGCTTTGATAAGATTCACTTTATTTCAAATAAAAAAGAAGTAGAAGCAGAGCCTGTAGCGAAAGGAGAGTCTTATGGATTAGACTCATTGGAGTTTTCAGATCTCGAAAGTCTTAGCGGAGTATATGTAGACTCTAACGAAACATCTGAAAATTCAGACGTAAGTACTGCCGGATCAGAATTTATTAAATTGCGCCAAACACCTATCGTCAGAGTCTCTAGGGTCCAAAATAAGACTACAGGAGAAGTATATTCCGTTGTAAACCAAAATCTAGGTGAAGACGGCCTAAACAGAGACGGAATAATAAAGATTTCCGGACGATCACTTCCGACTTCTGCAGATATTTTAAGTGTAAATTATACTTGGAGAAAGTTTTTCGATAAACACATCGACTTCTCCGGAGGAAACCAGTTTCAGTTTAAGACTCCATTCGCAGTAGATGTAATTGATTGGGCTCAAAGCGGTGGAGTTTCTGGGGAAAAGTCAATCATTGAGAAGACAGATGATGGCCTAAACTTTCAAGTAACTCTAGATTACGATATAAGCAGGGCTATCTCTGTATATTCGAGAACTGAAGCAACTGCTATCGTAGCAACTGTTGACGCATCTGGAGCAATTGGAGTAACTCTTTCTGCTGCAAGCGAAGCGGTTAGCGAGGGAATTTTATCAATAAAAAGAGACAGTGATCTTCTGGAGGTTTATAACACGGAAGAAGGAGATGGATCCTTTAGATCTAGGGTTATCTACTTCCCGTCAGATACTTCTGCAGAGATAGGCGATACCGTTACAGTTATTTATAATAAGAAAGAATTATTTGATATAAAAGACTCAGACGGCTCTATATATAATAATGTCATTATTCTTCCATCAGAAGGTATTTTGACAGAAAATGGTCTGTTCTCTCTAGTCGAAGATGCTTTCTTCTCAGAGGAAGATATTTATGTCGATTATGTATTAAGTACTAGAACCGTATATCCCAAGATAAATCTATCCAACCTTCCTATAACAGAAGCGGCTTTATCAAATAGGCTGACCTCATCAAGCGGTACTGGCTCAAGCAGTTCAAATCAGCCAATATTCTATGACTATAAAGCTGATTCTAGCTTAACGCCAATTATTAAATTTTCTCCAACGCCAGTCGCCGTCGAGGTTTCTGGAATAACTAGCTCCGGAAAAATAAAGCTAACAGGAATAACTATTAATCGCTATACTTTAGATGTAAAAGTAGGCAACTCAGTAAGCGGTCAAATTTTTAATTTGGAAGCTGATTTAAAATCAGTTCTGGGACTAACATCTTTGCCTACGAATATTGGAATCGCCAGAGTAGATGCAGTAAGCCTTTTGGATGAAGATGGAGAAGTAGAAGCTTCTTTCGATATCCTTGGCTCCTCGCTAGAGGACGTGACCTATTCCGTTGGGACAGCCGCTGAGGATTCTTCTCTGAGTAATTATACGTTCGTCATTCCTTCTACTCCAGATAATAACTCAATCTCCCTATCTGCTGGAGATATAATCAGAGTTGAGCTGCTAGTTTATGATTCTAATGGTGCTGAAGAGATATTCTTCTCAGGGTCTTCCAAGAAGACTACTAAAAATAGATTTGGCCATATAGAGAGGGTATCTGTATCATCTGGATTTAGATCTAGCACAGGCAATCTGGTTGGCTCTATTGAGTTAAGCGCAGACAATCAACCAGATATTGGGGATACCTATAGCGTTGATTATAACTTTTTTGCGCCAAAAGAAGGAGAACGAATCAGTATATCGTATAATGTAAATAAGCTCATTATTGACTCTACCATAGAAGCGGAAAGAGTAAGGCCTGTAACTGCGGACATTTTGATAAAAGAAGCTGAGGACATACCCGTAGACGTTCAGGGCACATTGCTTATAAATGATAATGCTTTGAATAATTCTAATAAAATCGTTGAAACTGTAATAAATGCTATATCGAATGCTCTGAATACCTCTGTATTGGGAGGAACTGTTGACTATTCCGATATAATTGCAACGGCAGCTGCAGTAGATGGAGTTGACTCTGTTAATATTTCTATCTTTAACGAGAATGGCAAAACAGGAAGAATCCCGTTCATTAGAGCTCTCGATAATCAGTTTGTTTCTCCTGGCGAAATATTATTTGAAGCTGTTTCGAGGAATAAGTTTAGAATCAACTAGGTAAAGGCATGCTTCGACCAACATTATTTTCAATACCGTCCAGTACAGAGCTAAAGGTAACATTTAATAAGAATTTATCTGAAAGCTTAAGTGCTGAAAACTTTAAGATAACTTCTGTAAGCGGAAATGTAAGCGATTTAGAGGTTACGAAAGTAGCGGTATCAGAAAAACAGGTTGTAATAACCACGAAGCCGCAGGTTGCGGGCAATTATTACATTCTAAGCCTGAAGGATGCCACGGGGGCAGACTTTACTTCCTTGGACGGTGTTGCTCTAATAAATGACGATTCTAGTCGAGATCTGTATTTTCTAGGACTAAAAAATTATAATCCTGTTAGAGATAGGCTTGTTCAAAATATACCATCTCTCTATAAATTAGAAAATTCAAATCTAACAAGCCTCATCGATAATCAGGCAGAAGAGCTGTTTCGAGCGCAAAAGCATATAGGAGAGCTTTTAAGCGATAATTACATATCAGAGACAGTTGTAGATGAAAGAAGAGTTCGAAGCTCTGGAGCAACAGACAGACTGTCTAATGAAAACGCATTTATCATTGACAGAGTATCCTCTGAGCCTACAGGGGGGCTGTCTATTTTTAGGAGCCTTGATTATAGCGCAGAATCCAGTATTTCTAGACACTCTTCTTTTCCTAGCTATCCAGTCTCTACTCAGGAGATGGCAGTAACTGCCGAGGAAATTACCCTGGGGACAGAGGGGGCCTCATTCGATGGCTTTCTGGTCAATCTTTCAAAGAAGAATGTAATCAAGCTAACTAAGCTTATTCTTGTTAAGTCCGGGGAAGTCGAAGATTGCGATGGAAATCTTGGGACAGAATATAGTCTATCGACTTACAAATATTCAATTCTAGACAACAGGTATGACGAAGAGCTTGCCTTCAGCAATAGTTCTCTCTTGTCTAATCAGGTCTTGTTGTCCGAATTTGGAAATATAGATAAGCCAAAAGTTGGAGATAAGATTATTGCATCCTACTTGTATCGAGATGCGGGAATCAGGCTTAACGAAGGTTCTTTGGAGATTTTCAACTTGAAGGCCATTCCTCAAGAATCGCTTCCAGCAAATAGCAGCCGATTCTTTCTCAACAAGGCCCCCATAGTAGATTCGAATAATCTTATTCCAGAAAGAGGAGGCATATCCTTTTCATACGGGCAGGCTTCTCCCGGAATTCCTGCAGAATTTAGAAGAGAACTTGTTTATAACGCGTCAAAACTACCTTCTAAGTTAGGAGAGTACACCGTCAATTATAATACAGGAGAGGTAATTGTCGTTGGGTCAGAGAGAATAGGAGAAGGAACTGGCAATCGTGCAATTATCGCCTCCTATACTTACAGAAATTCTTTTGTAGAAAACCTAGATTATTACGTCAACAATAATGAAATTGTAGCCTCTAAGACAAGGAGTCTTAAGGGCTCCCAAGTTACTGTCGAATTTACTTATGAGAAAATCTTCCTAGATGGAGTTGACTATGCGGCTCCATGTCACACAGAGATCCTCAATGAGCCAGTTGAAAATAATTTCTCCACGTCCTTCTCTATAAGTCCTAAAAATACTCCTGTTACGGACGTTTTTAGGATTTTTAACCAAACTACTGGAGAGGTATACTCGCCTCTATATTATACAGATGACGAAATCTTTTTCTCAGGAAGAAAATCTCCTGAGTTTAAGACATCTGGGTTGGAAAGTGCTAATTTTGATCTGATTGAACTAGAGGAGCTTGCGGCGGTAGGAGAGTTCGTATGTCCGGCTTTCACTATAGAGATTAGAACAGCTCTATCTAACTCTAATATTCGTTTTTCACCAGGAATTCCTTCTGAGTTAATCAACTTAAATTCTCAGGATTATCTGATCAGAAGTACGGGCTTAACCGGCGGAGGTGATCCCGAGGATATTCAGATAAGGTTTTTTGGAGAGCCTGATTCAAACGGATTGATTCATTCATTTGGAATATCGCTAACGGCACAGGCTCCATCGCTTGGAGAGTCTGTGACGCTGGGACCATTGGGCTACGTCTTTAGCTTAGAAAAAGCTCAGGTTATTAGCAAAACACAAGATTCAGTTGGATCATTTTCTAATACTTCTGCTATTTTCTCTGATGATTCGGTATTCGTCAATGAAAAATACTTTAGGCCCTCGCCCTTATCTCCTTCTCTTAGTTTTCCCGAAAAAGGATCTTTACAGAGTGTGTTCGTATCGGAGAAGGCAGACGTAACCGTAGAAAACGTTTCACGCTTAAGAAAGCCTGGAGACTATTGTATTGATTATGACCATGGAAAAGTTTACTTGGCAGTAAGTAAAGAGCAAGAGTATGAGGCGGGATTTGTCAGCTATAGGCATGGATCATCTATTTCTAGAAATCCAAACATTATAGCCGTCTCTAGAGCATCAAAGCAGATTCTTCCATCTAATTCTGTTTTTGATTCTGCAATTAATTATAACTCTATACTTAATACAAATAATGCTATAAAGATTAATGATTTAGAAACAAGTCTTTTGAGAAATACTGGAGCATCTGCCGCAGACCTCAGCGGAAATATAGAGGAAACGAACAAAATTCTTGCGGATTACACAATTATCGTTGAGCATAAGATCTCCTCGATAAATACCATTCTTGACGAAAAATATCTTTATGGCTCTGGCCTAAACTTTGCAGAGCTTTCAAAGCGGATCCCAGATTCTGCTGCATCAGAGGCGATCCTTCCATTTTCAGATGGCGGAACAAATCTTTATGATTCTTCCTACGTAACTTTTGAAGAGAATGTTATAGATTTAAAAAAGGTATCTAAAACACGAGTCGTCAAGAAAGATGGAAGCTTCACGATTAGAATTTCTGACTCTGATCTTGAGTCAATTTTCGAGATAAAGAACAACTCTACGGGCGAAGCCATTACTGATGGAGTAGTTACTCTTAGCTCAACTGGAGCTGTCATTATAATCCCAGATAGTGCTGCCATATCCTCTCTAGACTTAGTTGAGGTCAGCTATATAACAGATGGAGTTCCATCTGTTGGCACAAAGGTGGCTGTAGATTATAGATATGGCAGGATCCACTTTGATTACACCTATTCTTATGATAATGTTTTTGTCTCTTATGAGTATGGAGACAATCAAATTGATTGGTCTATTGGAAGCGCCATAGGCGAAGGAGAAGAGTATTACGTTTCTTATAAGTATGGGGCGCTGAGGGCTGCTCTGAAGAAGAATTTCGGAATCTTAACTAAAATTCCATTTTTCCAAAACTTTGGACTGAATATTGATAGGGAGCTGTATCGTAATGCGCTTCAAGGTGCAATGCAGGCCTTTACTAACGGGCCTAAAAAATCTTCCTTTGGCACTTTGGTAAAATCCTTTACAGATATAGAGCCGGATATAACGGAGTCCGCATTTGGCAGCTGGATCTTAGGAAGAGACCTTCTTCAGCCAGAAGAAATAGAGGTTTCTGGCCCTATTAGTTTTTCAAATTCAAAATTCAAAGAAGGCTTGGATGTAAAAGATGGAACGATCGTTTCCGTTCCCTCTGTTTCAAATATCAATCTTGATGAAGGCACATTTTCCGCTTGGGTAACTCCACATTGGTCTGGAATTGATAATGATGCAGAGATTACAATTGAAATAGACAATATAGGTCTTCAGTCATATAAATATGTTCTTGGAACAGATGTTTTTAATTATGATAACAAATTTAGCCTATTTCCCAGCGACAATAGGATTGGAGGAGTAGATAGTTCTATTCCAAGCATCACACTTCACAATGGAAGGACTGTACTTATAGATGAAGAAGAAGTTCTTCAGATTGGAGTAAGTGCTCTAGCTAAGAGGGAGCCTTCTCTGACCCGAGCCACCAAGCTAGAACTTGGTATTTCAATTAAGATTGACAACTTCAGTATTCCAGAAAAAATCTCTGGAACCTCCGACTCACCTCCTGCTTTAAAGAATGGCGTCCTGGGGCTATACGAGTCTACGCACAATGTTCCAGGCTATTTGTCGGCGTCTACTCCTTCTCAGTCTTCGATAGGCTATGGGAGTCCCGGCTTTATTTCAATAGGAGATGATAATAAGCTTTTGTTCTTACAGCTTGCGCTGCGGCCCGTAACTAATGCATCTGATGGAAGCGTGTTTTACGTGGAGATAGATGATGATGATCTTTCGACAAATGACTTTCCCAAGTATGATAGACTTCATCCGACTACTAGCTGCAAGTGTACCGTAACAGATACCGTTTCTATTCTTTCTGGATTTAGAGACAGGGAAGTTCAGACTGTCAAGGCTGAATTCGATTCAGCTGTCGATATATCTCACATTCGAAGCCTCAATGCTGTTCTAACCGATGGGCCATCCGCTTTTAAGGTAACAGATTCTCGCGGAGCAATATATGAGGTATACGGGTTTATTGATGAAGATGGAGAGGAAGCCTCTGGGGCATTCCCCGATAAAATTACAGGCTTTTTGCTTAACAAGATCCCTCAAAACCATGAAGAAATTACGGCTAAAGGTTCGGAATTTTTGAATGACTTCAATCCTCTCGGAGAGTTATTCTTAAGCTATCAGATTGTATCTGTATTAACGGAGTCTGATACCGACTCCGAAAAGGTTTTGGGATATGAGGAAAAGGCTTTTGTTGCAGATTGGAGTACAGAATGCCTGGATATCTCCATTCTTAGAGATCCTAGGAAAAATCTAGTTACAATAGATCTTCTCTCTAAGACATTCTCGGAGAAAAAGACGGTCAGCCTTTTCTATACAGATCTGATCAATACTTCGGATGAAAATTATATTTTTTCAAGATTTAGCCTTGATGATCTAGCTGATTTGCCCGCAGAAAGCAGCGATAGACTAAAGGATAAGATATCAGTAGGAACTTTGGACAAAAGCTGTAGGGCGATAATAAATATTAATAAGCTTGATTATAAAATTACCAACAGATTTAGCCTAAGCGATATATACATTGGAAAGTTCGGAAGAAATCCAAAACGAAATCCATTTTCAATTAGCAAAAATGATTCGCCAAACACCTCTGTCGGAGTTCCTCTTAATTACGAAACTTCAGAGGGAGTATTTATAGGGTTTGATAATCTTTGTGAGAGTAGCCTTTCGGATGACGCTGGGCAATGGGTATTCAGAACTCGTGCTGCAGAAACTATATCTCTGCCAACATCGGTAGCAATAAGCGGCTCTGATTATGAGCTAGAGTCATCAGATATCACAGTAGAGCACACTTTTGACGGAAGAATTCTAACTGACGGAGAGTTTTCCTCTGTCACTAGATCCTATCGAAAAGAAGATGATGATTCTTGTGCTATGGGCCTAGTCTGCTCTGCTCACTACAGGTACTGCGGAGAGGATCTTCTGGAGAATGCGGGCTGGAGAAAGATTAACGAAACTGATTCTTCCATTATAAACCTTCTGCTGGGTGGCTCAGAAAACGATGTTGGATTTTGGACAAAATCTGGTAGCTTTAACACCTCTGCAGATGGAGGGGTTTATCGTATTGGACCGTCAACTTCTGTTGTCGATCCAGAGAGCGGAGATCTAGTGAATAGGAATACCCTATTCGGAAGAATACCCTGTTCGGATGGGGATTGGACTTCAACAATTAATTTCAGAGTTTTGGAGTCGGACTTCAATATAGAGGGATCTGCTTTGGCCAGATTTGTGGGCGCAGTTTCTGGAAACTTAACAGGAATTTCGCCGCTGCATATTTTTGATGGAAAGATAAACATAAAATTATTACTAGGTATCTCCGACGCCTCTCAGCCGGTCCTATTAACGATGGACGGGCATTCTGGCGATATATTGGACATATCATTTTTTGACTGGAGCGATGGAGAGTATAAAGAACTGATTATTAAAAATGAAAATGATATAATTTCCGTAGAAACTGACTCTGAAGTTTTGAGCGTTATCTCTGCAGGAGACTTTGAGGATGCATCTGTTGATTCTTGCGATCTATTAAGCGAACCATTTATAGCAAGCCACTTATTCGATGGTTCAATTATAGATTCTACGGCTTTTCATCAGGCCTTCACTGGAAGTATTGTTGATATATCACTAATAGAGTATGAAGGTAGAAGAGAAGAGGGCCTAGGCCTCCTTGAGAGTGATGATGTCTTCATATCGACTGATTCAAAAATAGAGTTTTCTTTCGTCACTACGGATTCGACAGTTGATGGCTATTCTGACGGATATTCCGATGGATATGACGATGGATATGACGGATATGTCTCTGAGGTAGTATATGACGTTGACGAAATAACTTTTACATCAGATAAATTGCGGTATTTGCTTGACACAGGAGAAGGTGAGTCTAAAAATCGAATATCTATATTTAAAGACGGAAAGGGATTTCTAAACTTTAGAATATTTGGCAGCTCCACAGAGAATGGCTCAAACGCCTATAATATAGCTACAAATATCAAGCATTTTAAGGCCAACGAGCTCCATCACATTGGAGCAAGCTGGAGGCTAAACACTGTTTACGAAAAAGACGAAATGCACTTATTTGTTGATGGGCTAGAGGCTCCTAATTTGTTCCGCTTCGGAGGAAGCGCAAAAGCCCGTGTTAATGATAAGTTTTCAGACGTTGGCAAAGAAGTCCTCCAAGGGTTTGTCGAAGAGAAGATCGTATATTACGAAGATCATACGGATGGAACCATTTTGGCCGGATCCTCCACGTTCTCCTCGGAAAGTTTAGCCCCGGGAGCCGAATTACTTGGCCGCTCTTTAATCTTCAAGGATTCTGATATAGCAGAGGCATATATCGGAGGAGGATTCATAATAGGGCCAGTGGTTGGCTCGGGAGTTACGATTCTTGATTCGATAACTCTTGATCCTATTGTATTCAATACTTCTGCTTCAGATATAACCTTCTCTCTAGCTCCTACGGCTGGAATCTCAGAGTCATTAGCAGCCGATATTAAGAACGGAGCTTACTCGGTCTTCAGGACAGATTGCAATGGACAGACAGAAGAGCTGGGCGGGCTAGAATATTCAACAAGTGGTAGTTCAATTACTCTGATAAATCACGGGCAAGCAATAAAGCCGGCTTTTAGAGCCAATGTCTCATCTAAGATAATAGAATTTATTGGAGAAGACGACGACTGTAATATGACATCTAGCGTAAGCTTTTCTGATTTAGATATTCATCTGAAAACATTTGGATTGCTCTTTAGAAAGGTCAAGACGGATATTGCTCTATCTAGCTCATCATATGACGACTCTAGAAAAGATGAGCTTAAGAGCGCATTATTCTCGCACGGAGTTGAGCCTGTATCTCTTTCTGATGTTTCGGTAAAAAGAATAATAAAAACAAAATACATTCCAGAATTCGATGAAATAGATCCTGTTGATGATTTTTACCTCGGAACTTTTGAGACCTCTCTTGAAAATTCTATCGGAACATTCAAAGTAAGCTCTGAATCTGGGCAGCTAGACAAAGAGAACAAGGGGCGACAGCTATCCGTGGTTATAGATTCAGATAATATCAAGTTCTGTAAAGAAATTACAGATGGATATGCAGACTCTTTGGTGAGCAAAATAACTATCTCTGGGAAAACAACAGATGGCTCTAATTCTGAAGAATTTTATATAACTGGAAATGGGCTTTTAGATGGAGAAAAATTCTTTACATCTGTAGAGTCAATTTCTGGAGAATTAATCGTTGCAGACACATCATATGAGTCCTGCGTTTTAGAGGTTATTGAAAAAGATCCTGTAACAGTTGGCAATAATGATGGAGAATATGCAGAGATCACTAGATATATAAATGGAGCGCTTACGCTAAAGACTTCTGGGTCCGATTCTCCATTTGAGCTTCATCCCGGAAGTTATAGAGTGGAGTTTCCTGCATTTTTAAACATTAAAATACCACAGGTCGGACCTAAGCTTTACCTAGGCTCAGATATGAATGGAAAGGGCCAATTTAATGGAATTTTAGATGAGTGTAAAATCATTACAGAAATGTCTAATGATACAAGGCCTACAGCTCTTACTACTTCCGGTACACGAAGTATAACGGAAGAATATTTAAATCCAAATCCAAGCTGTCCAGATGATCAGACGATTTTACTATCTCACTTTGATAACCCAATAAAACTGCAGTCCAGAAGGCTTCGTCAAAAGGTTTTTTTGAACACAGATCATAACTACAGGTTTAAGCTGGATCACTCAGACAGAGAGGTCCTTCTTGCGTCCATAAATGACAGAGAGGCTTTTGAGTCAAAAATGATTAGAATGGGCTTTTCGAAAGATCAAGCCGTCAGAACTTTCTTCGAATGTCATAAGGCTCAGGGCGGTCCGGTCTTTAATGAAGCAAAACTGCTTAGGTCGGACGATATGCTTGTAAGCTTTGGAAGCGTAAACAGCCATTTCGGTCAAGCTGCAAAGTTTTTTGAAACAGCGCCATTAGTTATTCAAAATAATCTTTCATTCTTTAGAAAAGACAAGGGAAGCATTGAGTTCTGGGTATCGCCACTTCTCAATACTTATAATGACCCAACAAAGCGGACCTACGTAGAGATATCTTCTGTGGATAGAAAGCGGGTCGAATCGACCTCTCCAACAAGCCTGAGGCTTCCCGCTGCTGCCAAGAAAATTCTTGGAATTAAGCTTATAGAAAATAAAGAAGAGTTTTCTTCCTTTTACTCTCAAACAGAAGTTGATAACATTATATTTGATGAAATCTACAGAAGCGAAATAACCGGCAGACTGGCCGGAGGAACTGGGGTAAAAAAGGACTTTTCTCGCGGATCTACCTTAAGCCCTAACGGTAGGGATATTGCCCTGAAAGATGCTCTTCCTGGCTCTGAAGTGGATGTGATTGTTACATATATTCCAAGAGATTCGGCTGGTGATATCGTTTCTATATACAAGGATGCGGATAGTCAAATTGTTTTTTCAATAAAGACAAATGACGAAGAGCACAAGCTTGTTGGCGCCGTAGATTGGGAGAGGAATTCTTGGCATAGAATTCGATGCGACTACAAAACTGGATCTTCTAGCGATATGATGCGCTTATTTATAGACGGAGAGGATCAGGCAGGCTTTGTCTACGGAGAAGATAGCTCTATTTATAATGAAACAGACTCAGATATTACGCTTCCAAGCATTAACTCGCTAAAGACAAAGAAGATTAAGTTATCTGATGATTTTAGATTGATACTGATAGGAGGCGAATCTAACGCTAATAACTCAGCATTGGCAAGAATGGACAATATTCGCTTTAGCCGGGCAATAAGAGAAGAGGTTAGCGATCCAAATGGAAACAAGGTCGATCTAAACTATTCTTCTAATATAAATACAATTCTTCCTGTTATAAAGGATAGTATAACGACTTTGCTGCTTAATTTTGACCAAGAAAATACCGAGGAAAAATATGCAACAATAATCGATCCTGAAAATGGAATATTCAATTTCGACATTGATGTAATTGATGATTTTGGTAAAATCAACAAAGACGAAATAGAAGACCTCATAACTGAGCTCGTAAATACGCTGAAGCCATCACATACGAACGCTTTAGTTAAATTTCCAAGAGAATCATGCTAATAAGCTCTATTAATATTGAGGGAATATATCGAAGCATATTTTCTAGGAGATTTTAATGTCAAGAGCTAATAGAACGGTTCTGCCAAGAGTTAATTTTTTTGACGGACAAAGAGTTACTGAGTCTGACTTAGACTCAGAGCAGATTCACAATAGAAGTTTGATCTCAAACTCGACATTAGATTTTCATGGGAATGGAGTTGTCAAGGATCGCCTCTTTGAGAGCAAGGTCTTACTCGATACTGCAGATCCTGGTGGGCAGGAAGATAATTTATCTGAGCTCACCATAGACTCTGGCTCTTATGACGGAAAAGCGATCTATTTGGACGTTCAGCCTGGAGATTCTGAGTTTGGAAACAGGCTTGAGATTGAGGCAGTTGATCTTGAGATCGGAGGGCGAGTTAAGGCAAAGGTCCTTATTGTAGGTCGAACCTATTCTGCTGTTAACTCTTCTGGAGAATTGATAGCCGAAGTAATCGAGTTCGATAAAAATACAACTAAACTTACCGAGTTTTATTACAAGAAGGTTCTGTGTGTATTCTTCAACAACTTCTCAGGAGGGACTGGAGCAACTCATTACGATACAAGTAAGGTTAGCCCAAATACCCTTGGCACTTCTGGGCGTATAATCTTTCGAGAGTCAGAACCCCTAAAAGTCTTCGCAAGAACGAAAACTTCCTTTCAAACAGAGTCTCCCAATGTTGCTTTGGGAAACTTCATAACTTCAAGCCCAAGCCTTACTCTGGAGGAGGAAATCTCTGCAGGTATAGGGCCATCGAATAATTTTAATGACCTTTATTACGAACTTGACCCTTCTGGCATTTTAACCTTTTCGAAGGGATCTAGTCAGATAGCCTCCTACGGTCAGAAGTTTTTGGCTAAATCAAATAATATTCAAAAAATTGATTTGTTACTTCATGTTATAGAGGATAGTTCCGCAGCGTTAGGAGAGGAGTTTGATTTTTCCGGAGATATTGTTGTCTCTCTGCATGAGCTTCAAACAGATACGGACTGTATTTCTGACCCAAATCCGGAAAATTTATTAGACTTTGACCCAAACCCTGCGCCTATTGTTGAGGTTTCATATTCTCAAGATGATCTAGAAGGGCTTGGAGTAAAGCTGTCTGGTACACCACAGGTAATAGAAATTGACCTATCTTCAACCTTAATTGCAGATCCTAAGATTGAACCTTCAATTCAGATCGACAAGTACTATTCAATTTTGATCAGCAGGCGCGGCAGCAACGCTAAAGGCACAATTGCAATATCCAAGGGCTTTTATAAGCCTAAAAGAAAAAGTGACAATGGACAACAGCTCAATCCTGAGGAGAATTTTGGCCGACAGACTCAAAGATTTGTTCAATTTGATCCAATTAACTTAGTTTATGTAGATGATCCGGATTCCTCACTATGGTTTGTTGTTCACTCTGATACCGTGGAGATAACCGATGGACTTGCATATTCTCTAGACGGCCTCCCTATATCTCTTGGTAAGACGACAGACTTTGTTGGAAATACAAAGGTTCCATATTTTCTCAGAAATATTTCGTTAAAGGATGTTGCGGAAGGATCTCTCAATTATATTGCTCTAAACAGGCAGGACAATTTCATTGACCCAGGAGTTCATCCTAGGACCGGAAACTTTGTTCATAGAAAAATCGAAGATAGCCCATCTGCAACTATAATGACTGCGACAGAGCTATCAGAAGTTGATCCAGAAAACCCTCCGATTCTTCTTGCTAGAGTTACGGATAATAACGTTCGAGATGCACAGGTAATTTCTGGAACTTTTGATAAGGCGGGACTCTTAGGTAGAGACCAAGTAGTCTTTGTGTCTCCAAGTTCAAATGTCTTAGCTTCAAACTTAATAAATAGAGTTTTTACTCCAGATATAGACTGTGAATGCAACGCTAGATACAGGATTATTTCTGCAAACTGCTCTAAGGTATATTCTGGAGACTTTGATAATGATGGCAAGATAACAACTTCTGATTTATCTAGCTTAGTCGATATCGTTGGAAACACACTAATAACAGAGACTACTCAAAGAAAGATACAGGGCGGAGAGCTTGATGTTCTTGATTTCATCAAGGCAGACCTCAACGAGGATGGCACGATTGACGGATCAGATATCGAGATCATAGAAGACGCTATTGATGGTTATGTCAATTTTACAGCGGATGTATCATTTGATGTATTAACTTTAAAGTTGGAAAATATCTTAGAAGAAGACGACTACCCTGTTCTTTTTGATTCTGCGGAATCTGCCACCAACTCTGGCCTTGGAGTCTCTGTCGCCTCTTCTGATGATATAACCTTTAAGACAGACACAGAGGAAGAGGCTTTGGCAATACGAACTGGAGATTCAATCTCTATTTCTATAGGCTTTTCTGACTCTGGAACTTATACAGTATCAGGAAAGACTGTTGGCAGCTCTGGAACTGATGTTTCAGTTTCTGTAACTGAAGTTTCTGATGGTAGTGCAGTTTCTTTCGCCGGATCCACAGGCTTTGACGTCGAAATTACAAGTGGAACAAAAACAAACTTATTTGCAGACAATCTCGATTTATTGAAGATCCCCTTTTCTGACCAGAATTGGAAAATAGACTATGTCGGTAGCCCCTATCAGGATTCATTTGTTGATGTCTGTGACCTCAGAAGGTTTGTAGAGACAAGCTTCATAGAAAAAGAGGAAATAACTTGTGTTTGCGCACCAGATGTGTGTCAGCAGACTCCGGCTTGCAGCCCTCAGTACAGAACTCAGAAGGTAATCGCAAATGACCTATTTATTCCGAATGGTGAAATCTATAAAGAGCCTGGAGTTCCATACCATGGCGATATAGAGTTCGCCAATGTGCTTATTCCTTTGCCGCCAGGGACAATTGATGATTGCCAGATTGATCTTTACAACAACTTTATAAAGTCTAAAGACGGTACATGCAAAACGGCTGCTGGCTATCCGGCAATGCTTTATTCCGATGGAACTTATGTTGGATGCGAAGATTCCGGATCAAATACGGATTTGACAAAAAATCGTATTAAAATTTCGCAATGCATAGCCAGTCTATATGTTGACGCTTTAGTAGATGGATACGCCGTAGATGGATACGCTGATGAAACCGAGGAAAGTGATGCTACAGAGCTCATCTCAGAGACTTTTGTAGACTATACATATCCTAACTCTAATGGCTTCTCAGAGTGGCTTACGTCAGAGCCTTCTGGAGGGACCTACTTCACAATAAGTACTCCTGCGGCACTAAATTCTCCGGCAACATTTATTCTTGAGACAATAGCTGCTGGAGAAAGAATTGGGCAAATACAATATCCTTCTGCGGCATTAATAGATCCAATTTCGGATGATTTTATTATAGACTTTGTAATGTCAAGGTCAATCTGGGGAGGAGCAAGCCTTACGACGGGCAAGGTATCATTTTATTCTGAGCTTATAATTACCAATCTGGATGGAACGGAAACGACTCTACAATTTGGATGGAGAGAAACCGCCTCAGGCTCTTTGGAGCTTTATTACAGTGGGTCTATAGAGGATACCGCAACAAGTATTATTTTAAATGATTTCGACTACTCTATCGCAGCAGTAGACGATCTAAATGATGATATAAGGTTTAGACTAAGAAGAACAGACGAAGCAGTATTTGCAATGTACTTTGATGACAGCCTAGTAGACTTGTCGGAAAATATATCTGGACAATTTGTAAAAATTGGAACAAACCTTCCTTTTCAGCCAGGAGCCGGAAGTGCAGAGCTGACCTTTAACTTGGCGCAAGAACTAAATCCTGATGCCGGAATAATTTTTGCAACCAAGGTTCGAGATCTAACAATTCGTCATACACTAGACTCTGATGATGCAGAGAGCCCTATTGCTATATCCAGAGATTCAGACTCTCTAATCAATAGGGTTACTGCAACTTTTCCGACGCAATTAACCCAAAAAACCAATATAGTATCTGCCACATTAGAAATGACTCTTGCAGCAGGAATTAGTACTACGGATTCCTTTAACTTAATTCCATACAACATATTAAATGCAGATAATCTAGGTCCAATTATTGATTATCCTATTTCAGATAATACGTCTCTTCAGTCTACATTTATTCCTGGCACACTATCTGCTGGAGATAAGATTTCTGTAGATATAACTCCTATGGTAATTTATTTCCTAAGCCAAACTGGACATCTTCCGGGTCAACATAAGGCTGTTATAATAGAGCCTAGCTCTTCTGCAACATCGGCATTATCTATAACTTCTGACGTCAATCTTTCGATAGGATATGAGGATGTTACGACTGGCGTTGTGTTCCAGATAGGAGCAAGCGTAGATTCTGCCACTGGAATTGTTACCTTAAAGACTAAAAATATACTATATGATGCGTTAAATGAAGCAAGTAGGACAACGCTAGGGTTTGGAATCCATCTTAAGAAATCTGGGTTTAAGAACGCCGATGTAAAGATTGGAATTAAAGATCTTTCTAGAATTGGAATCGGAACGTGCGAAGACACTACGGTCTTCGAAGAAGATGATCTATGCTACTTTATCTCGGGCGCAACGGGCGGTGCAAATGGAACAAGCGGGGCGGCAGTCGGGACCCTTGTGCAAGGTCCATTTCCTTGCAATCTATTTTTGCCTTAGAGCCTGCTATAAAATAACACTTTATTTGTAGCTTCGCAGTATCGAATTCCTTTACGTTCTTTATAGCATATTATACCTTTTTCTGCTATTTTGTTTATATAAATCAACATGATTCGTGGTATTTCTTGTTCCGTAAGTTACGCAAAAAGTATCCAGATCTAGAGGAGTCTGCTGCAGCAAACTTTGCGAAAAAAGAATACCGAGACTTTTTTCGTTATAACATGCACAGAGATTACCCGAATATAGGGAGGGCTGCCGCCAAGAGATTGGCGGAAAAAATACTCAGAGCTTTTTCTCGTATGGCCTGAATAGAGTTTACCCAGATCTTGTAGAAATAGCAAGGCAAAATCAGAAGCTTGCAAGTCTTTTGAAATGGCTTAATAAAAATGGATACGAAGAAGAGGTGAAGAAGCTGAGGATTTAGCTTGCCTTCTGTCGGCTGCCGAGTACAATCTTCTATATGATTTCTAGAAGAATAAGGGCAGAGGCTATGCTTGGCACTCACCATAGTTGGGCCGTTGTAATGCGGAGCCTTATTGGGGAGTTTTTAAAACAAGATTGTGACTTATATCTAAAGAGTATAAATGGATATGAAGACTTCCCGTTTCAATGGAGGCCGTATATTCGAGATGTTAAGAACCCGGATATATCTTTAACATATACTCTCCCAAGGAATTTTAAAGACAGATTTAAAAAAAGAACTGGACTTAAACTGGCAATCTATAACTATGAAACCTCAATTCTGCCTGCTGCTTGGAAGGGTGCAATTAATTATGCCGATTATGTCTTGCCTTCAAGCAATTTTTCGAAAGAAGTATTCGTAAACTCTGGTTGGCCAGAAGAAAAGTGTATCGTGATTCCTCACGGGATCCATCCTGAAGACTTTGAGAGAAAAGATAAGGTCAAAACGCTTAGAACCAAAAAGGCTTTTAAGTTTCTAAATGTATCTATACCTCATTATAGAAAAAATATAGATGTTCTTATTGACGCTTACTACTCTGCCTTTCAAGAAAGAGATGATGTATGTCTTGTTTTGAAGTCAAAGGTGGCCAAACCGAAATATTATTTTGAATGTAATATTCTCGAACAAATCAAGGGTGTCCAAGATAAACATCGTGGAAAATCTTTGCCGCAGATAGAGATCGTTCAGGAGCGTTTTGAGAGCATTGTTCCTCTGATGAATACCTGTGACTGTCTGGTGAGCGCGGCGTCCTCAGAGGGCTTTGGGCTGCCCCTACTGGAGGGCTTGGCGGCTGGCATGGTAGTTATTGCTCCAAACTGCTCTGGACAGCTAGATTTTCTTAATTCAAAAAACTCTCTTCTTGTTGATGTGAAAGAAATTGATGCAGACAAAAAGTATCAATACTGGAAATCAAGCGATGGGGCGAAAACATGGCTGCCAAATAAAGACTCTTTGGCCGAGCAAATGCTTAACACCTATAGAAATAGAGGCTCTCTAAAAGAAGAGTTTACAAAAGAAACCTCGAATGTCCTAAGGGAATTTACATGGGAAAACGCTGCAAAGAAAATTTTGGATATTAAGTGAGAGTTTTAGACTCAAACACGAAAGCTGCTTGGACTCTCACCAATTCCGCTAGAGTAGATGATGGGATCGTCTTAAGCTCTAACGGAAAAATTGAAGCATTAATTCCAAGTAGTGGAAGGCTATCTTTTAAAATTGTTGCAAAAAATATATCTGGAAGTGGAGGCCTAAAAGCAAGACTTATAGACGGAGATAATAATACTGTCTTATTAAAAGAGCTAAAGTTTACAAAGAAGTCATGGTCAGAGAAAGTTCTGAACCTCAGCATCTCCAGCAAGCTCAAAGGCTCAACTCTGCAAATCTTCCGGCCACAAAATTCATTCGGAAGAGTTCAAATAGGCAGAATCATTGTAGAGGGAGAGAAGGAAGCTCCCGCAAAAAAGAGAACAGAAAAGCTTTTCTCTAAAAAAATTCTATCTACAACTCAGGCCAAAAAGCGTTTGGCTGTAATAATTCCTTATGGTATATATGGTGGAGCAGAGGTCTACTTGCAAAGTATATTCTCTAATTTAGAGAATCCATTTATTACTGACTTTATTTATTTGTCTAAAAATAAATTAGAGGCAAAAGTTTCTAATCCAAAAATTAATCATATCCACATAAAAAGTGCTCAAAGAATTAGAGCAAGCTTAATTTCTAGCGATTATGATATCGTAATTTTTTACAACAGCAAGAGAGTATATAGTCTGCTGTCTTCGTTAAAAAAGGCCAAGGCAATCCGATCAGAAGTTGTCGAAATCTATCATAGCGACTTTGAATGGTCTGATTCTGTCTCCTCGCTGAGAGAGCGGGAAGGTGTTGATAAGATCTTTAGAATTTCTGATACTTTATGCGAAGATATATCAGGAGTGGAAAGCAAGCATACTATTCCGGTAGGGATTGACACAGAACATTTTAAAAGAAAATCGAACAATCCATATCGTTCTGGGCCTGCGACATTTGGCCTTGTAGCAAGACTATCTCCAGAAAAGAATATTGAATATGCCATAGAATTATTTAGAAAGTCTCCAAGCTTAACTCTTATCATAATTGGCGGAGGTCCTCGATTACTCGATTTGATGAAATATGTAGATAAAAAGGGTATTAAAAATATACAATTCACAGGGCACCTAGAAGATGTCACCGATTATTACAATACAATTGATGCCTTTATTCTAACGTCAAAGATAGAGGGGACTCCAATCTCAATTATTGAAGCAATGGCTTTTGGCCTGCCCATATTCACGACAGATGTTGGAGAAATTCGAGCGAACTTTGGACACTTAGACAACTTTCACTTTTTGACAGGAAATATAAAAGAGGACGTTGAGATTCTAAGTAAAAATTTTGAAAAAAGATGTTTATTCAATAACTTAAGGGAATATGTTTTGGAAAATCATAGTTCGAGATTAAATTCAAATTTATTCTTCAATATACTGCTAGAAAATATGCTGATAACAGCTCCTGCCGATCCAAATAAGATGATGTTAAACGGGACTTATTATTAATGGCCAATAAGCTTCCTTCCATTCGTGTTTTTGGAAATCCGCAGAAATATACGGGATATGGAAACGCAACTTTCAATCTAGGCTCGGCTCTGTCAGAGTCTTCTGTCAAAACTCGCTTTGAATTTTGGGGTCCAAACGCATCTTGTGTAAATAATTTCAATAATTTTAATGGGGCTCCAGAAATAGACCTCTATATACAAACCCCTCCTTTCTCTGGGCATAGGTCTAATAATTATAAGATTGGATACTTTTATTGGGAGGCAGATGCTCTTCCTAAGGTTTGGGCGAAAGACATAAGGACAAGCGTTAACGAGCTATGGGTTCCGTGCAATATAACCGCAAGCGCCTGTAGAAAAGCGGGATTCAAAGGACCGATCGAAATCCTCCCTACTCCAGCAAAGATAGAGGGCAGCTTAGAGGCCGTACAATTTCCGAGCGAACTATCAAGGGAGTTTGTGTTATCTGAAAATATTTTTAAATTTTATTCTATTTTTCAATGGAATGAAAGAAAGGGCTATAATCAGCTTTTGAGAGGATATCTTGAAGAATTTTCTTCAAAAGAAGATGTTATTTTAATACTGAAGGTTAATCCAATCAAACATGCAGGCCATGGCCTTAATCGTATTAAAGCAGATATAATTAAGGCGAAAACAGCTATTGGCAGAAAAAAATCTGATCTTCCAAAGATATTTGTTATAACGGACAACCTGAGCCATGGAGCTATCGCCGGCATTCACAATGCTTGTGACGCATTTGTTTTGCCACATAGGGGCGAAGGTTGGGGTATGCCCATTCATGATGCTATGATGTATGGCAGCCACATTATTGTGACGAAATATGGTGGAATTACAGAGTATTTGACTGATGAAAATTCCTTTATTATTGATCACGAAATTAAGCCGGTAAAGCCAATGAGCTGGAATCCCTGGTATGAATCCCATCAGAGGTGGGCTTACCCAAGTACTTTTTCTCTGAAGAAAAATATGAGAGACCTTTACGCTGGAAGGGAAAGATTTTCATCTAAGCTAGATAGCGCAAGTAAACTTATTAATTTATTTACAATAGAAAAGTGCTCAAAAAATGTTGAGAATATCTTAAAGAATCCTCGTTTTAATAAGTTTAAATAAATGAAAAAAATATCTTATTTTAAGTCCAAATATGCTGCAGAAAAAGACTCTAAGAGTCTAAGGAAAATTTATATGAAAGCAGTAGAGCGCACTGTGAAGGAAGACCTTCCAGATGCTCCTGCTGGCGACATAGAGTCTCGCAGAGACTATTTTAAGAGACTAAATGATTACGTAATAGGCAGTGCCGATAAGTATGATTTTCTAGCGCCCTTCAGCCAGAGCTCTATTAACTTTGTTCATGCAATTCCAGAAGAAGATCTCTCCTCATTAGAAAAGGGCGAAAGGATAAGCTTTATAAAATGGATCGCTGGTCATTACGATTCCAATAAGGAGCTATTATCTATAGATAATATATCAAAGATAAAATCTCTTATAAGCATTGATGATAATTATGATTTTCTTTCAATTCAAACTCACAGCCCAGCCTTTTTTCTAAATATATTAGACAGAAAAAAGTCTTCACCTCCAGAGGGAGCTAGAGCTTTTCGGCCAGATATTGCTGCCAGAAACCTTGGGCTAGATCAAGGGCTATTTGCTTCTGCAGAAAAAGCATTAGAGGAAGAAGAATATCCAGATATAAAAGAGCTTTTTTCTGCGAAAGAACTATTCTTCCTTCAGGCCGGGGCCGTATTAGCGTTGAGCGTTAATGATCTTAGTCTTATAATGGACTTTATTTCTTCTGAGGCTAGTGATATTGAGATATCAAAACATGGTGATCTCAGTGCTCTTTATCCATTTGATGTAAGTAATCAAGAATCAATTATTTCTGCATTTAATGCTATTAACGCAGACCAGCAAACGTGGCATACGGAATCAACAGTTGATGAAGCCCTAGAATCCAAGGAAGATGGAGCTTTTGGATATGGATATAAGACAAATATTCCAGTACACATATTTGACGATGGATGGAAGATAGTTTATCTTCCAAGCAATGAAGATTCAGATATGATTCCGTGGTCTAATGACAAAACGCTTTCACACGACAGAATACAGGAGGGTGATAATAACTCATTGTGTTTAGGCTCTGGGTCGAAAATGTATAACGATAATTCAAGCGGATATGTATTTTCTCTTAGAAACCCTGAAAATAAGCCTATCGCAACCATAAGAGCTGGCCGTGATTTTCGAAATCCAAAAGATCCTCATGATGACAGAGACTCTTTGGAGATTAAGGAAATAAGAGAGAGCGGAAATGGAGAGCCGGGAATAGAGACGTCTATGTATTTGACTTCTTTCTTTAAAAAACTCGGTGCTAAAAAGTGGGATTATTCCTATTACTTAAAAAATGTTTCAGATGACCATTTGAAACAAATTATTTATTCTTTATCTAACTCTTCTGCTTCAGAAAGGCTAATCGACAAAAGTTCTGCTGAATTATTTGATTGGATACATTTTTTGAATAAAAACAGGGAAGACACAAAGTACAAGGAGTATCTAAAAGAATATCCGGCTCTTATAAAAAAGCGTACCGAACTAATGACATCTTACGATGGACTTTTTATAAACTCCTCATCTATTAGAAATGACGAATCACGAGTTCGCAAGTATGCAAGTTTTATATTCAAAAGCATAAACGATGCAGGCTCGGCAGCTCATATTGATACAGAGCTTGCTAAAAAATTATTCTTCAAAGGACTTGGAGAAAGCGAGTTCAAAACATTTCAAAATAGTATTATTGCTAAAATTGATAATTATCAACAGACATATAATCTACTTGCGATGGAGTTCCCCAGAGAAGCCTATTTTACTTTGACCTCAAACTCAAGGTTTCAATACGACCAGGCTATAACTGAAGCCTTAAAGATCGCTGCAAAAAAACTTATATCTGGAGATGATAAGGATATAGAAATATTCTTTTCTCCTCTAAAAAATATATATGCAACACTTCTTTTGGATTATAAGTTAGAGTTTGAAGCTGATTTTAGATCTAGTCAAAACGTTATAAACTATCTGGAAGAGTATTACTCTGACGACAGTCGTCTATTTTTGAAACATAAGCTTTATAAGTATTACTATGGAAATAGAGAGGATATTAGGACTTCAATTTTAAAGCATTCTGAGGAGAACATTCTTATAAAAATTGACGCACTAAAAAGAAACAAGCTATACACTTCAAAAGAGATGCTTGAGCTTCTATCTTCTGCGGGAAGTGCTTTGAACCCTGATATTGTAAAGACTATAGTTCAAATTTGCGAAGAAAATATAAATGGAGAAAAGCCTCAAAAGCAACATTTAGAAATTTATGCCAAAATTAAGCAAATTTCCAAAGAAGATGAATTTGCCTTTTCTGACTCATTTCTTATAAATCGTTATTTAAACCTATATATAAAAGATGCGCGAGAATATACTGACATCAGTTGGTTAGCAGGTCAACTCGCCGCAGGAATGGCTGGAATTATAAATTTCAAGATGATTTCAGAAGATGCTCTAAAAGGCATGATAAATATTTTTTACGAAAAGATTCAGGAAATAAAATCAGAGCCCCCTGATATAAAATCAATTCTCAAGCTAGAACTTATAAATAAGGCCTGCTTAGAAATAAGCAAGAGATACGATTTAAACTTGGCGATTCTGATAGAAAATTCAGTTGAGTCTGAAGAAAGATTTCTTGAAGTATTTCAGAAAAATCCAGATAAATTTTTAGAAAAAAGAATATATACAAGAAATGAGGCTTACCTTTCTAAGGCCTTAGAGCTAACTCCTCTCTACATCAAGAATAAGTTCAGACTTAATCGCATCATTTATGATACGAATAGAGACTCTGAGGGTTTTTCTGATACGATTATATCGTATCTAAAATATACAGATAATGATAAAAATATTGTCAGAAATGTTGTCAAAAATATAGAAGATGCTGTACTGCTGCTAGTGAAACCTCTGTCCGAAGGATCAGAGGCGGCGGCTCCCGTCGTTATGAATGACTTGTTGGAAAAATATTTTTATGCCTTAAAAACATTGCGAGCTCTAGGTCATAACAAGTCATTGAAAAGTGGGCTTTCAGAGCTAGAAGACACCCTGGTAGGCTCTGTACCTCAGTTCTCAAGCTATCTCTATGATAACCCAGATGTTTATTACTCTGGTAAGCTTTACGATCTTTCTGAGCTAAATGTGGATAAGCGCAAAATGGCAGCCTCTTATGCTCGGAAGCTTGCGCAAGGAATGCTCGATGGTGAAGTTGCAGATATTTTCCTGCAAGATTTAGGCCTTTCAAAGCAGGCAAAGGCTCTCGGAAAGTTTTTGATAAAGAAGTCTTTCTTTGAGGAGTTGAAAAATTTAGTGCATATATATAGTAGAATATAACAAATGAATGTGTCTTATAGAATTGCGGATTGGCTGGTTCATGGCGGCCATCAATATGAGTTTTTCAAAACTGGACATAAATTTTTTTGCACATCCCCAAAGGGTATGGCCCCGAATCCCAATAGTCTCGGCAGGCCTATAAGCAAAAATGTCTCATATATAGACCAATCTGTTCTAAATCGGAAGAAAGTGGATCTAATTATCGTCAGGAGCGTTGTTGATAAAAAAAGGTATAGCTCCTTAAGGTCTG